>Ga0316205_10000065_pt1 | contig 239739 bp, 235 predicted proteins | sample 3monthpyrite_MG_FD_204941 | JGI IMG/M metagenome (GOLD analysis project Ga0316205, IMG submission 204941) | Microbial mat bacterial communities from mineral coupon in-situ incubated in ocean water Damariscotta River, Maine, United States -... | ecosystem: Environmental > Aquatic > Marine >... | reverse complement strand
TAGCTTCGCAGCAAGCTATGTCAAAATTTGGCCGCATGATGGAAGACGAAGATTAGTTCTTTATGCTCCCTTTAGAATCATTTTAGTAGCTCCCCAGCTAGAGCAATTGCATTTCTTTGCAATATTGTCAATAATTCGTGCTTTTTATTGCCTCTTCCGTCCCTTCTTTAATGCCGTGTCATTACCTGATTGGCTAATTCCACAAGAACAAAAGATTAAAGAAAAATATTTCTTTTTAAAACCTCTTGACCCCGTACTATACTACTGGGTTTATAGTATAAGTAGTAAGTTTAAGGAGGTTACGTTATGGCACAATTAACCGTTGGAAAATTAGCAAAAGCTGCTGATGTCGGCGTAGAAACTGTCCGTTTTTACGAAAAGGAAGGCTTGATGCCGGAGCCGGAGCGATTGGAATCCGGTTATCGGGCATATAATGAAACCAGCCTTGCTCGTCTGAAATTCATTCAGAAAGCCAAAAATATGGGCTTTACCTTGCAGGAAACCAGAGAATTTCTGGAACTGAGCAACAGTCCGGAAGCGGATTGCGGTGATACTTGCAATAAAGCGGATGAAAAAATTGCCGATATAGAACTGCGCATCAAAGATTTGAAGGCGATGAAAAAGGCACTTACAGCATTACGGACAAATTGTCCTGGTGAAGGAAATCCGCTAAGTGACTGCGCCATATTAAAGTATTTTCACGGAGCAAATGCATGAATAAAAAAATCCTATCACTGACAACTGTTGGAGTCCTGTTGCATTCAACACCGAGCCTAGCCTGTGCGCCTGTTTTTACCGAAAGCGCTGGAGTGGGTTATAAGGGCGGTTATGAATATCATTTGGAATACAGCCAGCGTGAGCGCGGAAATCAGACCCAAAATCTTCTGACCACGCGCCTTGATTATGGTATTACCCCCGACTGGATGATCGCAGCAGAAGTCACCCCTTACAAGCGTGTGGAGCAAAACGGGCTGGATAATGACGGTGTAGGCAATGTCGGCTTTCTAACCAAATATCGCGTATATCTTGATGCTACTGCCGATTACCAACGCTCTGCTACCATTTTAGGGCGGGTAAATCTCGATACGGCCAGTGATGCACAACCTGCCTTATCTTCCGGCACGGAAGAATATGAAGTCGGGCTGGCACTCAGGCAGGAAAGCAATAAATGGCAATACTGGTCGAGTGCGCGTTACCGCTTTAACGGTACAGGTACGGTAGGTATTGACCAGGGCAGTAAGCTACGCCTCGATGCTGCAATAGGGTTACGTCCCGAACCATTGGAAAGTATTAACGAAAATGACACGGTATGGCTGCTGGAGGTCAATGGTGAGTTTGCCGATAAATCCGATCAATATGGTGCATCACTGACAAATACGGGGGGATCAGAGGTATTTATATCCCCTGGTGTGTATTGGTCGCACCGTAATGTCGGTCTGAAAGGCGGGGTACAGATTCCGGTCTATAGCGATTTGAACGGCATACAGGATGAATCAGATTACCGTGCAAAAGTCGCACTAGAAATTATTTTTTAACCAAAGGAGATACTTATGAAACGATTACTATTACTTGGTGCATTTGCACTATTGGCTGCGCAACCCGCGCTGGCAGAAGAAAAGGAGCACCAGATGAATGTGCATGGTGCGGTATGTCCGGCCTGTGCGATTGGGCTGGAAAAACGCTTTAAGGCGATTGATGGTGTCAGCAAATTCGATATTAATTTCAAAACCGGCATTGTCAAAGTCTGTGCCGATGAAACCACCAAGTTTGATGAAAAGGAAATGGCGCAGATGTTCCGTGATTTCGGCTATTTTTATAAAGGCGAAGAAATCAAGGATACATGCACGATATAATTACCCGCAGCAACAGCATCAAATCTTCGACCACATGGCTATTGCTCGGCATTGCCGTCTTACTTGAAATCGCAGGTGCATTAGGTCTGCGGTTCAGTGAGGGCTTTACCTTATTCCTCCCCACCATGAGCGCGCTTCTGGCCTTTGCAGGTGCGCTCTACCTTGTTAGCAAGGTAATGAAAACATTACCAGTCAGTATTGCCTATCCTATATGGGCTGGAGGCGGTACAGTAGGCGTAGCGCTTATTGGTGTTCTGGCCTTGGGTGAGGATATTAGTAGTATAAAAATACTTGGCATCGTATTGGTTATATTTGGTGTTGTGTTAATCAATATGACATCGGAGAAAAAAACAGGATGTTGAGGTGGATTTGTATAAGGTGGGGTATGTAATGTATTACGCATGGTTATGGGTTGGACTGGCGATTATTGCTGAAATTTCAGCAGCCATGTCGTTACGTTATAGCAATGGCTTTACAAAGCCGTTGCCGACCCTGTTAGCCCTTATTACATTCGGTTCAGCATTTTATTTGGTAAGTCTGGCATTGGTACAATTACCGGTTAGCATCGTATATCCCATATGGGCCGGAGGCGGTACGGCAGGTGTGGCTCTTGTAGGTTTGTTGCTATTAAAAGAACGGGCGGGAATGTGGAAACTAATTGGCATCACCTTTGTTGTTGTTGGAATTGTTACCCTGAACGTCGCATCGTAAGGAGATTATTTGTGGTTGATGAAATAAAAAAAACAAGAAAATGTGGAGATGCGTTGTTGACACTCTCTGTTTCCACCATCACCTGCCCAAAATGCGGTAATTCCAAACAGGAAGAAATGCCGACAGATGCTTGTCAGTATTTTTATGAATGCACAAATTGTGGAGAATTATTAAAGCCGAAGGAAGGCGATTGTTGCGTATTTTGTTCCTATGGTGATGTACCATGCCCTCCTATACAAGAGCAAAAGAGAGGTTATTGTGGCTAACTTAAAGAAACCCAGAAAATGGGGTGTGTTGATATTATTTGCCTCCACCACCACCTTGTTGTGCTGTGCGTTGCCAGTGTTGCTGGTTAGTCTTGGCATGGGTGCAGTTGTTGCTTCTATTTACGGGGAGCACCTACCGTTTCTTGGTACTTTAGGTCTTTACAAAGAATGGACATTTGGCATTACTGTTGGGCTATTAGCGTTAGCGGGATGGATACTCTATCGTCCTGGACGCAGTTGCCCTTCTGACCCTGAACTTGCTGCTACCTGTAATATCGCCTATAAATGGAATGTGAGACTGTTTTGGGGAAGTGTTGTTATCTGGTTTATTGGCGCGTTTGCAGCGTTTGCTTTGCCATTATTATAATGGCTATTTGTTGGTATTCTATTCCAGCGTAATTTATATTGAAATATCTAGTAGTTAAAGCTATAAAACCGTTGTTATGAAAGAAGCAAAAAAACAGCACCAAGCGTCTATCTCTGCTATAATTATTCTGGCATTGTTTTTCAATGCTATTTCTCCACTTTTTATTTCATTTGCTAACGCCTCTACTTTAGCTACTAAAGATTCACCATTTGGCGATAAAATTCTTATCTGTACAGCTGAAGGCTTTAAGTACGTAAATATTGAAGATTTTGCGAATGGTGATTATCCGCAAGAAAACGACTCAAGACCGCACTGTCCGTTGTGTATTATCAACACAGTTAAAACAGATAAATTTATTCCCACCATTACCACTATCAAAGCGTTAAAAGTTACCACAACAAAGATTCATTATCATATCTTAGGACAAGTTACGTCTTACCGCGCGGCTGTTAACAACATAAATCCACGCGCCCCGCCTAATTCCTTTAGTTCTTAATTTTTCGCATTGCCAACATATCTGCGCCTATCGGGGTGGGTATATTTGTATTATGCGTACATATATATTTATGAATTTAATTAAAGGAATAATACTATGAAAAAACAAATACGACTGTTTACCATTTGCGGATTATTAATTGTACTTTCTATAGGCGCAGGATTGTACCTCATACCCGGCAAAACTGTTAAAACACAGGAATCCAGCGGAAAAACCTTAATAGGTGGTGACTTTACACTGACTAATCAAAATGGGAAAACCGTAAATGATGTGGATTTCCGTGGCAAGTTTATGTTGGTATTCTTCGGCTTTACTAATTGTCCTGAGGTATGCCCAACAGGTTTACTTACAATTACACAAGTAATGGAATCATTGGGTAAAAAGGGTGAAAAAATAGCACCTGTTTTTATTACGATTGACCCGGAAAGAGATACACCTGAACAAATTGCTAATTATTTGAGTAATTTTCATCCTTCATTAACAGGGTTAACTGGAACACTGGAGCAGGTTAAATCCGTCGTAAAAGTTTATCGTGTTTACTCCTCAAAAGTAGAGGATGAAACATCTGATGAATACACCATGAATCATTCGTCATTTGTGTATCTTATGGATAAGAATGGTCAGTATTTAACACATTTTCCCCATGATGAGGATCCGGCAAAAATGGCGGCAAAAATTAAAACATATTTATAAGCGGTTTTTATAAGTATATTAGATACATTCATGCAAAGTTAGGAGTTAGTTTGTTGGTCAGAATTTTATTAATAATAGCCCTGTGTTTTATTTATACTCAAGAAGGGTTAGCTCAATCTAAAAATAAATCTTCCTCCGATCAAGTTGATATAGAAGTTTTAGTTGGTGAATATACGAAAGAAAAACTTGTTTTAGGGATAAGTTATAAGCTTAAGCCAGGGTGGAAAATGAACTGGAAAAACCCTGGTGACGCTGGCTTTCCTCCACAAATAGACTGGACTAGATCAAAAAACATTGGTGATGTTCGAGTTTTGTGGCCATTTCCAAAAAGAAGTATCAGTAATTTTTCCGATTTATCTTTGGAGAGTTATATTTATCAGGATGAAGTATTGTTTCCGATATATATAACGCCAGAGCTTTCTTCAAAAGAAATTGATCTGGATTTTGATATTAACTTTGGAGTATGTAAGGAGTTATGTATTCCAATTGATGCTTCTCTTAAGCAGTTAGTTCAAACAGGCTATACAGATAAAACCTCCTACGAAAAAATCAACAATTCTTACAAATATATACCAAAGGAAAATGGCAGTAATGGTCTGTCTATCAATAATTTCTTTGTTAAAAAAATTGAAGACAAGCAATTTCTTCATGTTCTAACCGAAACAAAAAACAATGCATTTAAAAATTACGACCTGTTTATAGAGGGAGGGGATAAATTTGCATTTTATAGCCCTGAAGTTGCACTATCTGATAACAATACAAAAGCTGAATTTGTTTATGAAATTACATTCCTAACCAAGGATAATAATTTTGATAAGGTTGCTCTTGAATTTGTTCTAGTAAACAGAGGGCAGTCTGTAGTGTTGAATGAGAAGTTTCACAAGACTACTGATAGTTATTTTTTAGAAACCAAACCAGCAAATAATGTTAATGCAGCACTTTCCCTAATGTTACTATTTGCCTTTATTGGCGGGCTAATATTAAATATTATGCCGTGCGTTCTACCGGTTCTTTCTATCAAGTTATTAAACGTCATCAAATATAGTGGTAAAGGTAAAGGGAATATATCCATTAATTTTGCCGCCTCGTCCGTTGGAATTGTATTCTCATTTTTAGTTTTGGGTTCTATTATCGTATTCCTAAAAAATACGGGAGCGAATATTGGTTGGGGGTTCCACTTTCAAGAGCCGGTATTTTTGATATTTCTAGTTGTTATTTTAACTCTGTTTGCTGCAAATTTATGGGGACTTTTTAATATTCATATTCCGGAAAGTCTGGGCGTTGTCCTGTCAAGAACTCACCACCTTGAAGGTATTTACGGCAGTTTTCTAACAGGTGTATTGGCAACTATTCTGGCAACACCTTGTACAGCCCCATTTTAGGGACTGCTGTTGGTTTTGCGATAACAAGAGACTCTGTAGAAATACTTTCGATTTTCTTTGCAATGGGACTTGGAATGGCGCTTCCTTATATGTTTTTTATATTTTTTCCGGATGTTGTCGGCAAATTACCCAAGCCTGGCAAGTGGATGTTAAAGGTCAAATATTTCATGGGAGGTTTGCTAATCTTAACGGCACTTTGGGTTATATGGATTTTATCAAACCAGCTGGGAACTGCTGCTGCAATAATAATAATGATTTTGGCTACATTAAAACTAATTAAGCTATATTTAGTTAATCACATTAGTTTCCTATCAAAAAGATCAGTTAAATATACAGTAATTTTAAGTTTAATTTTTTTAATTTTTATTCTTCCACTTAAAGTTGCTAAATACTCTCAATTAGATGAGAGACTTGAGGACGGTATATGGCAAGACTTTAATGAATCAGAAATTTCTCAAATTGTGACCGGTGGTAATGTAGTTTTCGTTGATGTTACTGCTGATTGGTGCATTACGTGTAAGGTGAATAAGTTTTTAGTTTTAGATGATGAAGATATTATTAGTGCCCTTTCTCAAGGTGACGTTGTTGCTATGAGAGCCGATTGGACAAGTAAGAATGCTGACATAGCTAGTTACCTAAAAAAGCATGGTAGGTTTGGTGTTCCTTTTAATATTATATATGGTCCCAATTTTCCAGGCGGCAAAGTTTTGCCGGAACTCCTTACCAAAGCAAATCTATTGGAAACTTTAGATAATTCAAGAAAGTAGATTTATAAATGCAATATGTTCTTTAACAGGGTTTTTGTATATTCTTACAATATAATTTTCTAAGTAGTGCGATGATTTCTTCTACTTCCTTACTACTGAGAGAGTAGTAAATTTTATTGTGATCCCGCCTCTGATCAAGTATTCCCATTTTTTTCATTTTAGACAGATGCTGTGACAGGGCGGACTGGCTCATGCCCACTAAATCTGCAATTTCATTCACCGATAGTTCCTCCCCGCCCAGATGACATAAAATCGCCAGTCGATTAGGATTTCCAAGCATTTTAAGTACGCCAACGGCTTCCATAAGCGCTTCGGCATCCTCAGTTTCAAAAATAGAGTTACGTTTAGTCATATAGAAATTATAGCTTGACTTATAATATTAGTAAAGTATAAAATTAGAATTATCTAATGTTAGAGATTTCTAATAAACTAAGGAGTAATACAATGAATGTAGATCGTATGGTATTTGCCTTTGCGGGCAGTTTTATTCTGATTAGCCTTGTTCTTGGACACTATGTGCATCCATATTGGCTGTTTTTTACCGCTTTTGTCGGGCTTAATATGTTGCAGGCAGCATTCACAGGGTTTTGTCCACTTGCTATCATATTGAAAAAAATAGGGTTCAAACCCGGCAAAGCATTCAAATAAGAGGAAACAATGCTGGTAATATCTGAACATGCAGTGCATAAACCGAAATTCTGGTTCTGGCTCTCCGGTCTGTTGAGCATAGCGCTTGTAGTTCTGGTGCTGGCACCAACGCTTATTCCGGGGAGCCTGCCTTTCCTGAATCCCCTTCATATAGATACCGACCCGGAAAATATGCTTGCAGCGGACGAGCCAGTGCGTGTCTTTCATAATGAAATGAAACAGGAATTTAGTCTTTATGATATGGTGGTGGTTGGCGTCATTAACCGCAAGCACCCGCAAGGTGTGTTTAACACTAAAAGCCTTCGTGATATTCATGCCCTCGCCGGTTTCGCACAAACGCTCCGCTGGGAAGAGAATGGCCGGGAACATGGCGTCATTGGCGCGGATGTGATAGCTCCCTCCACGGTTGATAATATTGAGCAGGCCGGGCTGGGAACAGTACGTTTTGAATGGCTGATGAAAGAGGCGCCGCAGACGGAGCAGGAAGCTGCTGCTATTGCCGAAAAAGCCAAACGCATCCCGTTTCTCAACAACACATTAATTTCCGATGATGCCAGAGCGCTGGCATTATATATACCTATCCTTTCCAAGAGCGATAGCTATGAAGTCGCCGAGCGGCTGCGTGAGAAAATCGCTATATTTGATTCCGGTAACGAATATCACATTACCGGCCTGCCTATTGCGCAGGATCAGTTCGGTATTGAAATGTTCAAGCAGATGGCTATTTCCGCGCCCATGGCCATGGTGTTGATCTTTGTCCTGATGTGGTATTTTTTCCGTCATGTAAATTTGATTATAGCACCGATGATCGTGGCTATGTTTTCGGTCATCATCACCATGGGATTATTGGTTGTTACCGGCAATACCGTTCATATCATGAGTTCGATGATCCCGATTTTTATTATGCCTATTGCCGTATTGGATGCGGTGCATATTCTCTCCGATTTCTTTGACCGCTATCCGCATATCAAGGACAGATACAAAACCATCAAACATGTGATGGAGGAACTTTCCAGGCCGATGCTGTTTACAACACTCACCACTTGTGCCGGGTTCGGCTCACTGGCCTTTACGCCGATTCCTCCTGTACAGGTGTTCGGTGTCTTTATCGCCATTGGCGTGTTCCTCGCCTGGCTGCTTACCATCACATTAGTGCCTGCTTACATAATGCTGATGTCTGAAGAGTCACTGAAAAATTTTGGTATGGACGTAGAGAATAAAGAGGCTTCATCCCCCTTGAATAGATTTCTTCAGGGCATTGGACGCTTCACCTACGCTCAGGCAAAGTTAATATTGATCGTAACCATATTACTAGGCGGTGTAGCTTATTACGGCATTACCAAAATTCAGATTAATGACAATCCGGTCAAATGGTTTGAGGAAGAACACGACATCCGTATTGCCGATAAGGCACTCAATGAGAAATTCGCCGGAACCTATATGGCATATCTTACCTTGCAGGCGCAAGAGCAGGCCGACATATCACTGACGGAACAAGATATTAACCGCCTGCCTGTGGAGGTGCAATCCGCAATACGTGCGAAAAGCGGGGCAGACATGGCGGTACTTAAGGACTTTGCGACAGCGCAGCAGGACTTGGCGGAAACGGATGAACTTTGGGATGCCTGGGACGAAGTGCTGTTGCTTATAGACGGCAAGCGGCAGGAAAGCGAGGCATTCAAGAACCCGGAACTATTACGGTATATTGAAAGGTTGCAACAATATTTACTGGAAACCGGACTGGTGGGAAAAAGCAATGCACTGCCAGATATCATAAAAACCGTTCACAGAGAGTTATTCCTGGGCAAGGAAGAGAATTTTCGTATCCCGGACAGCGCTGCCGCAGTTGCACAAACGCTGATTACCTATCAGGGTAGCCACCGACCGCAGGATTTATGGCATTTCGTCACGCCGGATTACCGCAAAACCAATCTATGGATTCAGCTTAAAAGCGGTGACAATAAGGATATGCAGGCTGTCATTGATGAGGTGAATCGTTTTATTGCCGACAACCCGTCGCCGATGGAACTGAAACATGACTGGTTCGGCCTGACCTATATCAATGTGGTCTGGCAACAAAAAATGGTGGCTGGAATGCTTGAAGCATTCGCAGGAAGCTTTATGATAGTGCTGGTCATGATGGTGTTCCTGTTCCGCTCCCTGTGGTGGGGTATTTTATCCATGGTGCCGTTAACCGTCACGATTTCGATGATTTACGGTATTATTGGTTTGATTGGAAAAGATTATGACATGCCGGTGGCCGTACTCTCCGCCCTCAGTCTGGGGTTGGCGGTAGACTATGCCATCCATTTCCTTGCACGCAGTCGTGACATACGTGCGCGCCATAAAAACTGGCAGGAAACACTAGGCGACGTGTTCGGTGAGCCGGGACGTGCTATTACCCGCAATGTGATTGTGATTGGCGTTGGCTTCCTGCCGCTGCTGGCGGCTCCACTCATACCTTACCAAACTGTGGGGATCTTTATCTCCGCTATCCTGTTATTTGCCGGCGCAGCTTCCCTGCTTATACTGCCGGCATTAATGACATTATTTGAGAAAACACTATTTAAAAAGAACCAGGAGGCTAATCGATGAAAAAACACGTTATATTTGCCGTATTTGCAATTTTTATATCGCAACCGGCCTTTGCCTTGTCTGTCGATGAAATCGTTACCAAAGCCAACCATGCTGCCTATTACCAGGGCAAGGACGGTAAGGCCAGAGTCAGTATGGTGATTACGGACAGCCAAGGCCGTGAGCGTACACGCGATTTTACCATATTACGCAAGGATGTGGATGATGCCGGTGATAGCGAGCAGAAATTCTATGTCTATTTTAACCGCCCGGCAGATGTGAATAAAACTGCCTTTCTGGTGTGGAAACATGCAGGCAAAGATGATGACCGCTGGCTTTACCTACCGGCACTTGATCTGGTTAAACGCATTGCCGCAAGTGATGAACGCACGAGTTTTGTCGGCTCACATTTTTTCTATGAAGATGTTTCCGGGCGCGCACCTGCAGAAGATACGCATGAACTCACAGAAGAGACAGATAATTTTTATGTACTTAAAAGCACGCCGAAAAATCCGAAGCTCGTAGAGTTTGCCTACTATAAGAACTGGATTCATAAAGCAACCTTCATCCCGGTGAAGACGGAATTTTATGATAGCGGCGACCGTGCCTACCGTACCTATGAAGCGGCGAAAGTGGATACGATTGATGGATTCCCGACCGTAACCCAATCTAAAATGACGGATAGTAATATCGGCGGGTTTACGGTAATGGAATATAGTAAAGTTAAATATGATATTGATCTGCCGGAGGGTATTTTCTCCGAGCGTTACTTACGTGCTGCACCAAGGAAATATTTGCGTTAAGCCTATGAAATACAAGATGCTGACACTGATAGGTTTTTTATTATTTTCCGCCCACACTGTCCGGGCGGAAGAACCTGCTTTGCCTATGGGTCTGGGCAAATCTGAACCGGTATTACCTTCCGGATTGGATGGAATAGCAGCCGACGATACATCCGACAAAATCTATCCATCAGGCTGGAAGGAAACGCTTCCTTTCGATCTTACCGGCTTTGCAGAAACGCGCATTGGCACAAGATTGCAAAGTGATGCTACCCAGAAGAACACTTCTATTGGCGAAGCGCGGCTACACGTAAAAGCCAATAAAAGTTGGAATTGGGTAACTGCTAATCTGGCGGGTGACTTCCTCTATGATCCGGTGTTGGGTCGCCATAGCGTTGATGTGGAATCCGGCGAAGGCTGGTTTGATGTAAGAGAGGCAAGCCTGTTATTCCGACCTACGGATTTTTCCGATGTCAAAATCGGGCGCCAAACCCTCACCTGGGGTACGGGCGACCTGATTTTCATTAACGACCTTTTTCCTAAAGACTGGAATAGTTTTTTTATCGGGCGCGACGAGGAATATCTTAAAGCACCTTCCGACGCTCTTAAAGTATCACTGTTTCATGATGTTGCCAATCTGGATATCATCTATACGCCGCGTTTTGACAATGACAGATTTATCGATGGCAGGCGTCTTTCTTATTACAGCGGAAATGCCGGAACTGTTGTAGGGCGCAATAATCCAGTATTGGTCGATGAGCGCACTAATTGGTTCAATGATGATGAAATTGCTCTACGGCTACACCAGCTAATGGGCGGGTATGAAACAGCGCTTTATTATTATAACGGCTACTGGAAAAGCCCCGAGGGACAGGATAGCTCAGGGCTGTTTACCTTTCCCTCACTTTCAGTTTATGGTGCAAGTGTCCGTGGACCTCTGGCAGGTGGAATCGGTAACGCCGAGCTTGGTTATTATGACAGCACAGATGATACCAAAGGTGCCAATTCATTAATCCGCAATAGTGAGTGGCGCGCATTATTGGGTTATGAACGCGAGTTACTGCCGGAATTTACCGGCGCGGTACAATATTACCTGGAGCGTATGGAAGACCATGACTCTTATCTTTCCGCTTTATCTGCAGGAGCCTTTGCCAAAGATGAGAGCCGCCATGTAGTGACCATCCGGCTGACAAAGTTACTAATGAACCAGAACCTCACCCTATCCTTATTTAACTTTTACAGCCCATCAGATGAAGATGGGTACATACGCCCTAAAATCAATTACAAACTAGATGATAACTGGATCCTGGAGACAGGTGGCAATGTCTTCTTCGGTAAACGCAATGAAACGTTTTTTGGCCAGTTTGAGGATAACAGCAATGTGTATGTTTCCGTCCGGTATGGCTTTTAAGGATACTGCCCCCCGTATCGGTGATTATAAATGCGCTGAAGTTAGTGAAAGCGGCGTTATAAAATATGTTCTTTTATATAATTGTTGACATTAAGTTAGTATATGGCTATATATGAACAGATATTCATATATAATAGGTGTTTGCGGTATGGCTGTTAAGATAGATAACGACCAAATAACAGAATTAGCCGATATGTTTAATCTCTTAGGCGAAGCAAGCCGTTTGAAGATTATTCTCGCTTGTTTGGATGAGGAGCAATCGGTTAGCGCCATTAAGGAAAAGGCCGGGTTATCACAATCTTTGGCAAGCCACCATCTGCGCCTGTTAAAAGCTGCCAGACTGATGAAAAGTCGTAAGGAGGGTAAGCAGGTATTTTACAGTGTTGCCGATGAACATATTGCTTGTGTGTTGAGGGATATGGTTAACCATGTAGTGGAGGAAGCTGATGGTTAATATCTCAAAAAAAGAATCTATAGAGTGCGGTTCATGTACAAATACGGATCAGCAGGTAAAGAATCTAAATGCGAACACTTCCGGTAGAATGAAGTTTGCTGTTTCCGGTATGGATTGTGCTGATGAAGTTGCAATCTTAAAGAAAGAAGTAGGCCCATTGGCAGGAGGTAGCGAAAACCTTGCCTTTGACGTTTTAAACGCGCATATGACTATCTTAAATGATAATGTAGATGAATTGGAAATCATTAAGGCTGTTGCTAGAACCGGAATGAAAGCTACCCGGATTTCTTCGGATAAGCCTGCAACTGACCCTGGTGTGGTATATCGCAGAAAAACCGTTATAACGACCTCGGTAAGTGGTTTTATGTTGTTTATTGGCTTTCTATATCATAGCTGGATAGCAGGTGGTTTTATCGAGGCTTTAGGCTATCAGGAAGGCGGTTCAGAATCCATACCTATAACAATAGTAACTTTATATGCTACTGCAATTATAGTAGGCGGCTGGTTCATTTTTCCTAAAGCATTTTTCTCACTGAAACGTATGCGACCTGATATAAACCTGCTGATGACGGTAGCGGTTATAGGGGCTGTTATCATCGGAGAATGGTTTGAAGCTGCTGCGGTAACATTCCTTTTTGCATTATCTCTTGCGTTGGAATCCTGGAGTGTTGGCCGCGCCCGGAGGGCCGTAGCTGCTCTAATGGAACTTGCCCCTGAAACTGCCCGAATAAGAAAAGAAGATGGCACAGAGCATGAAATACTAGCAGAAGAGGTGCCTGTTGGGGCTACTATTATTGTTCTGGGAGGAGAGCGTATTCCACTTGATGGAGAGGTTTCTCAAGGTCATAGCCTGGTAAACCAGGCCCCCATTACCGGAGAAAGTATGCCGGTGGAAAAATCTGATGGCTCTACTGTTTATGCCGGAACTATCAATGGTGATGGAACTCTTGAAATAACAACGACCAAAGAAGCTTCTGCCACTACTCTGGAAAATATTATTCGCCTCGTAGGTGAGGCTCAAAGTAAGCGAGCACCATCTGAACAATGGGTAGAAAAATTTGCGCGTATATATACGCCTGTAGTTATGGTGTTGGCATTGGCAGTATTTATAGTGCCGATATCATTTGGATTGCCGTGGGAGGTATGGTTTTATCGTGCGCTTGTATTGCTGGTTATTGCCTGTCCATGCGCGCTGGTAATATCTACTCCTGTCAGTGTGGTTGCGTCCCTTGCTGCTGCTGCCCGTGCCGGAGTTTTAGTAAAAGGCGGAATGTATCTTGAGATCCCGGCTCGTCTTAAAGCAATTGCCATGGATAAAACCGGAACTATAACTGAAGGAAAACCTGCCGTTATTAAAATAATCCCTCTTTCCGAGCATAGTGAAGAGGAGTTGTTAGAGCGTGCCGTTGCACTGGAAGCCCGTTCTACACACCCATTGGCACTAGCAATTCTTAACTATGCGGAAACAAAAGAAATAAAAACCATCAAAGCAGATGATGTAAAAATCATTCCAGGAAAAGGTGTTGTTGGAGGGTTTAAAGGAAAACCATTCTGGCTTGGATCTCCACGTTATTTGCGGGAGCAAGGTCTGGATGTAACAGAAGAAACTAAGAATGCTATAGATGAATTAAGCGGAAAAGGCGGCACTGTTATTGCAATAGGTAACGACGAACATGTATGCGGGCTTATAGCGGTGGCAGATAGCATCCGTCCGCAGGCTGTTGAGAGTATCAAAAAACTTCAACAAATCGGTATAGAGCATATTATCATGCTCACCGGCGATAATAAGCTTACGGCGGAAACGATTGCCGCTCAGGCAGGACTTAACGAATTCAGAGCCGAGTTACTGCCTGAAGATAAGGTCAATGCCATAGCTGGGCTTGTGGAAGAGTATGGCAACGTAGGAATGATCGGTGACGGGGTTAACGACGCACCGGCCATGGGACGAGCAAGCATTGGAATTGCTATGGGGGCAATTGGCAGTGATGCGGCTATTGAAAGTGCTGATATAGCTTTAATGGCTGACGATTTATCTCGCCTACCGTGGCTTATTCTGCATTCGCGCAACACCCTAAGTATAATTAAGCAAAATATCTGGCTCTCTTTAGTTACCAAGGCCGTCTTTCTTATATTAGGAGTGATGGGTGTGGCCTCGCTGTGGATGGCTATCGCCGCTGATATGGGTACTACATTGGTGGTAATTGCCAATGGTTTAAGATTACTACGTTCGGAGAAGGCATATGCGTAAAAATTTGATAATTGCTGCAATATTTACCTTACTCATTATCGTCAGTGATACTTTGGTACAGAACTGGACATTTGAGAGTATCACTAGTGCTGAGGGTATTGCGGTTACACCATTTTTTAATCTGGTAAAAGTATGGAATCCAGGAGTTAGTTTTGGCATGTTGCAAACAATACCTCAAGGACAATGGGTGTTGTCCGGCTTGGCTTTGGTAATAGTTACCGTAATTTTATACTTTTTACTGAAGACCACAAAACGATTTGAAATATATGGTTACAGTCTTGTCATAGCAGGTGCCCTTGGCAACACTCTTGACAGAGTACGCCATGGAGCAGTGTTTGATTATCTGGATTTTTATGCATATGGCTATCATTGGCCTGCATTTAATATAACGGATATGGCAATATTTATTGGTGTCTCATTATTGATTGTCGGTAGCTTCAAACACGACAAGGCAAACAATAAAGATGATATGACAACGATCAAGGATGATGAAAACACTATAAAATAAGAATTTAACTTTAACTTTGTAATTTAAGGAGACTACCATGAAAAAAACTACCGGCTTAATAGACCTTGCATTTATCACTATACCATTAGCGGTTTATGCACATGAATCAAACCAAAGCTCGAATCAAAAAGGCGGATGGATGATGGACGACTGTATGCATAATGGCAAACAGATGCGTGGAATGCATATGATGGATGATAACTGCCCTATGCACCAACAAATGATGAAATGTATGGATGACGAAAATTGTCCAACGCAAAATCGCATGGAGTATATGCGCAATATGAATAAAAGTATGAGCAAGATGATGGATCAAATGCATGATGACTGTAATGGGAATTACGATGATTGCCCTGCAATGCGCGAGCATATGAAAGAAATGCAAAAAATGCACAAAGGCATGGGAGGCATGATGGATGATAGATGGTACGATAACTGGATGGGTAATAAGAAAAAATAATAAATGGAGAAACATATGAAATATTTCGTAGAAACTGACAAATCAGTATCGCAGGCTGTTTCTGATTTGCAGGAAGCAGCAGGTCGGCATAAATTTGGTGTATTGCATATTCACAACCTTAAAGAGACTATGAATAAAAAAGGTGTGGAATTTGAAAATGAGTGTCAAATTCTGGAAATATGTAATCCTCACAAAGCTAAGGAAGTTCTGACGGAAGACATGGATTTAAACATGGCACTGCCTTGCAGAGTATCAGTGTATTCCAATAAAGGAGCAACCAAAATAGGCATGATAAAGCCTGCGGCATTACTCAAGTTTTTATCAGATGCACCGGCACTTGCTGCCGTTGCCGAGGAAGTGGAAAATACAATCATTCAAATAATTAACGAAGCAAAATAGGAGAAGATTATGAGATCAGATTATTATCACGGATGGGAATGTATGATGGGCTTTGGTAGTCCATTATTGTTCCTGCTTATTATTGGTATTGTTTTATATTTTATATTTGGAAAAAAATACAAAACAAAACATTCTAAGTCGGCCTTGGATATAGCTAAAGAACGCTATGCCAAAGGTGAAGTTACAAAAGAAGAATTTGAACAGATAAAGAAAGATATTTGATGTTAATGATTAGTTAATAAATAACTGTTATACTATAGCCACAGAGTAATATATTAGATTTGACATTATGAAAAAATTACCTTTATTTTTAGTTATCATATCTCTTATTGCCGGGAATTTATTCTCGGCTGCTCAGGCTTGTGCAAGCACCATTGTTGATGACGATATACAGATAATTAAGAGTATGGATGATTCATCAGATGATAATAATGTTCCGACTAAAAAACAGGTAAAATGTCACCAATGCCATGCCGGTTGTTCGCATATTGCGTTAAACCAGCAACCAAGAGATTATAATCAGAAACTTACTTCCGATAAGTATAGTGCATTTAGTGGTGAATCCTATTTATCACAACTGAATTCTCCCCCTTCCCAACCACCCAAAGTTTAATTTCTGGCGTAGGCTAGTCCTGCGTTATAGGTAAGGTGCGCCTTTTTGCGCCCTCTAACGGGCTATCCGTATTACTAAATACCAACAGAAATTAAGAAAAAAACAATGAAAACCATATCACTATTAATCGCTTTATTCGGGCTGTCTGCCTGTTTCGCAATAAATAACGACGCTTCTGAAAATGGCGTTAAGCCAATGAAGCAATATGCATCAATTGAAAGATTGAAATGCCCAAAATACCGCTATCGTAATGTCGGAAAGCGTATTGAATGCAAGCTAAAAGTTAGGGAAGAATTAAATGCTAAAGAGAGTTCTAAACAAAAAGGGGAAAATGATGAAACAGAAAAATAAACAAAGCAGACCTTTGAAGGTGCTGATGCTTGGGTGTTCCACGGCATTGGTGGCAAGCAGCCTTATTATATCGCAGCCTGCCTATTCAAAAGAAAAAGCGTCAAGAAGAAATCAACGACGTACAGGTCGAGCTTGATAAGGCTATCAAAGAATCTACTGTTTTGCGTGATCATTTGGCTGGGTTGCGAAAATCTTTGGAAACAGCGATAAATGCAGAAACAGAGTTACAGAAACACTCGGAGGATGCCAAAAATATTAGCGATGGCAATACCGAGCAAGCAAGGCAGGAAAAAACAAATGCAGAACGCCGCCTTGATAATTTCAATAAGGTGCAAAAAGCTACCAGCTTATATGAGCAAATTATTACGCAAAAAGAACTGGTACTAGCTCTTAGCCAAAATGGTGTTCGCAAAACCAAGCTCGATGAGCAAGTGGCTAAATTCAACAGCGAGGTTTTAAAACCACTTTGCAATAAGTTTGGCTGGGAAATGGTGTGGATTGATAATGATTTGAGTATATGGCGCGGCAACCGTCCATATACCTTACTTTCTCGTTCGGCCAGATACGTTACACGAATCATTTTACAGGTGTTTATAGCCGTAGCCGATAGGTCTGAATTACTGGTTATTGATGATATGGACGAAATAAATGACCGCAAAAACCGTGGCGGATTACTTACCATGATTATTTCTTCCGGCATCCCAGCGCTTATTTGTATGGCGAAACGGGAGGATGAAAACACTCCTGATCTAGCCGCAAATGGTGATGGCAATACCTACATGGTGAGGGATGGCATCGTAGAATTATTTTCACAAACTCAAACTAAAAAGGAGGTAAACGCCGCATGAACGCATCTTTAATTAAACAGATACAGGAATCCCCGACACGGGATTTGCATAATCTAAAAGAGGAACATGCAAATTCTCTGGTTGAGGCCATCATAGATATGGAAATCCGTATCAGATCGCTTCTTCATACAGTGAAGAAGCTGGAACGATACCATATCGACCATAATAGTAAGGAGTAACATTAAAATGAACCGTACCACTAAAACATCACAAAAACAGGAACTATTGGCAACCGAATTTAAGGAAGTTGAGCAATATTAGGTGGAGATTATCAACCTCCGCAGAAAAGAGCTTAATGCTCCCTTACACGCTTTGTCGGAAGTGACAACCGTAACAGGGGCACAACTTAGCAAGGTATTCAACGGCCAGAACCGTCTACGTGCTGCAACATTATATCAAGCAGCATGTTTGTTAAAAATTCCTATTTCGTACTGCTTTCCGCCGCAATCCGCAGAATTAGAATATATGCGTGAGAATGCCGGAAGGTTTTTAGATAGCAGTAAAAAAGCTGATTTTGAACAGGCACAAAAAATTCACGAAATTCTCTGCCTGCTTTGGAGGGTTGATAAAGTGAAACTCCGCAAAATCTTTGATTTTCTGCTTGATGAGGAAATCAAACCTTATGACCCATAACGGGTTGTAAACTTCCCTCCAGGGCAAGGCTTGGCAAGGTGTTTTTTAATTCAAACGCTTGCTATGGAGGCAAAAATGTTAAACGAAAAAAAACTGCAAGGCTTAATAGAAGAGGCTGTTCAGAACCATTTAAAAAGCATGGGAGTATCGGTAAAGCATATCACATCCGAACAACTTTGCGAACGCTGGCAGATAACGATGAAAACACTGGAAAAATGGAGGCTGCAAGGCAAGCCACCAGTGTATATAAAATTACAGGGTGGGCAAAAGTCCATTATTCGTTATCCGTTACATGCAGAAAATGGCGTTCTGGACGTAGAATCTAAGTGGCTCCGCAGTTCAACAACTGATACTGGAGATAAAGAAGATGGAACAGATACAGATTAAGAAAAAACTAACAAAATCTGTCATTGATGTAGCAAAAATCACTGGTGAACGCTACCATATACAAGATAGTGAAATACCGGGCTTTGCGCTTCGCATCTATCCCGGAGGTAAAAAAAGTTATGTGCTTGATTATCGAGAGGGGACAGGGAGAAATGCTCGAAGAAGAAATTTAAAAATTGGTGATGCGGCGGTATTTACACCAGAACAAGCACGGGCAAAAGCCAGAAATATATTAAGCGAGATAAGTGCTGGTATGAGTCCAGCGGCCATAAGAGATATGGACAGAGAAAAACCTACCTTAGAGCAAGTAATTAACAAGAGATACTTTGTTGAATATGCCGATCAGATGAAGAAGGAAAGCAGCGTTAAAACTGATAGAGGATTAGCAAAAAATCATCTGATACCAAATCTAGGCAAAAGAAAAATCGACTCCATAACAGAAGACGATTGTAAAAAACTACATCAACAAATAACAATATATTCTCCTGCATCGGGAGGTCCAGCACCCGGAACCGCAAATAAAGTTATAGCTCTTTTATCCAGGGTAATGACATTGTGTGAACAATGGGGATTACGTGAGCGTGGCAGCAACCCGTGCGCTTATATAAAAAAGAATGAAGGACAGGTCATAGAACGCTATTTAGACCCCGATAAGGAGGTTGACCCGATAACTGAGAAAGAAATAGGAGCGGGGGAGTTAGAGCGCTTTCTCTTAGCATGTCAGGAATCCCTAGACGATGATAGCATCCATCCACGGTTAATTTACCTATATCTGTTATTGTTTGCTACAGGCGCACGTTGCGGAGAAATTATGCTACTAGAGATAGATGAACTGCATCTTGATAAAGGTATGATTCTGAAAGTAGATCATAAAGGTAGGCGCAAAAACCAGACGAAAACAAAGGCAATTGAATTAAACACGCTTGCTATATCAATGCTTCGGTTTACGCTGAAATATCTTTATGTGCCAGGCAGTAAATGGGTTTTTGAAAGCCATAGAAACCCAGGCAATCCATATAATAATTTACATAAGCCATGGGCTCGATTAATAAAAAAGGCTAATATCAAGGATTTTAGGATTCACGATTTGCGCCATACTTACAGTAGTTTGCTATATAATGAAAATATAGCACCGCAGCTAGTACAAGGTTTGCTTGGCCATAAAGACCTAAAAACTACTCAAGGATATTCTCATTTATTCAGAAAAAGAAAGCGTGAAGCCACAGAAGTTGTTGGTGATGTAATTGGTAATTTTTTCAAACTACCAGAATATGATGAAGAGAAAATCGTTAGCATAAACAAAAAAATTGCAGGTTAATTCATGCGTGGTATCTTATTTGACGAGATACCACCATTACTATATATTACTATCCAGCCCCCTACGTTACTACACAACAAAACCCAGTAAACACAAGGCTTTCAGGGCGAGATACCACGCTTTTTAAAAATGCGTTTTAAGATACCACCAAGATACCACGCCAGAGCAGAGTAGGTAGTAATATGGAGTAATGTAGAGGGTATGTGCAGGGCTGAAAAAACAAGAAATACCTTGATATATAGTAGTGTGTAGGGGTATATAGTAATATAGCTGGTAGATGGAGCAACTGAATCATAATCCGTAGGTCCGGGGTTCAAGTCCCTGTCCCGCTACCAAATATATCTGGTAGCATTTCAAATTTACTGCACAAGTTTTTATTAAGCTCTATTTTTACTAAAAGGGTAGAGCAAAATAGATTTCTATATACGATATGTGCTGCTCTAGAGTAAAGTAGTATTATGTTACGAGTTTTTGAGTAATTAGATTATATTAGTTTATGTTTTTAATTTCTTTCTTTTTGTAGAGGAGGGGATATTCAGGGATTCTCTGTATTTAGATACGGTTCTTCTCGCTACATTCATTCCTTTGCTTTTTAATATTTCTGAAATTTTATCATCAGAAAGTATATTATCTAAAGTCTCTTCATTAATAAGATTGCTAATAACTTGCTTTACAGCTTTGCTGGAAATATTTTCCTTACCTTCTGAAGCTTGGATTGAAGAAGAAAAGAAATATTTAAGTTCAAAAACTCCTCTAGGTGTTGAAATATATTTGTTAGATGTAACTCTTCCTACGGTGCTTTCATGTATCTCAAGTTTTTGAGAAATATTTGATAAGACCATAGGCTTCAGGAACATTATACCTTTATTTATAAATTCCTCTTGTTGAACAATAATTTCTGTAGCTACTTTTAGGATTGTCTCAGCTCTTTGATTGATGGCTTTAACAAACCAATTTGCAGAACTAAAGCTTTCAGTAATATATTTTACTTCTTTATCGTTAGAGGCATGGGTTTTGATTTGAGAATAATATTCCCCATTAACAAGTAATCTTGGTAGAGTTTCATTATTTAATTCTAGCTTCCAATCGCCTTCCTCATCTTTTGTGAGCATAATATCTGGAACAACTAGTTGGGTATGCTCATGGATAAATATACTTGATGGCCTTGGGTTTAGTAGGCGAATCTCATTGCATATTTCTATAGATTCTTCTTTTGAAATATTACAAATTTTAGCAATTTTTTTGAAGTCATACTCTGCTACCAAATGTAGATTATCAAGAATAGTCTCCATGATTGGGTCGTATCTATTAAGCTCTTGTATCTGTAATGTTAAACATTCCTTCAAATTTCTGGCAAATATACCAGTAGGGTGAAAGTTTTGGCATCTCAATAATATTTGATCAAGAAAGTCTTTGTCGCATGCTAAATTTTCAGAGAGTTCACGAAGATTATTTGTAATGTAACCATTATTATCAAGTGATTCTAGAAGTTTATATGCGATTAGCTGCTCTTTATTATCATCAAATTCTAATTTGATTTGTTCAATTATATGTGTTTGGAATGATATTTCTTCTGGTATAGTTTGTTCAAAGAACGAGGTTTTATCGAAATGCTCTTTTCCTGAAGAACTAGGCTGATTAGGTTCTGAATTCTGAGTGTTGCTAGTTGACGTGTTTTTAGTCTTGCTTGAAATATCATTTCTATCTTCCCAGATAGTATCATAATCTTTTCCGCTTTCTTCGTTCTGAGTGCTATTTTTATCATTAACAACTTCGAATATATCTTTAGTTTGCTTGTTGTCAGAATTAGTAAGTTTATCCAGATCCATACTGTTATCGAGTATGTCGAGAGTTTTTTCATTATCGCTGTTTGAATATTCTTCTTTTTCTAAAAGTGGATTTTTTTCAAGTTCCAAATTTATATATTCTAGTAAGTCTTGTGTAGATAATTCTAATATTTTCAATGACTGCTGCAATTGTGGCGTCATTACAAGCGACTGTGCTTGTTTGATATTTAGATTTTGTGAAATTGTGGACATGTTATTTTCTCAATGTTTATAGGCTAAATTTTTCTCCAAGATAAACTTTTTTAACATCTTTATTCCCCACCACTTCTTCTGGTGTTCCTTCCATTAGTACATTACCCTCATGTATTATATAAGCTCGATCAACTATTCCTAAAGTTTCACGAACATTATGTTCTGTAATTAAAACTCCAATTCCTCTATCTTTTAAATGAGCAATTAAATTTCTTACATCGCTAACTGCTATTGGATCAATACCAGCCAATGGCTCATCCAATAGAATAAATGATGGATATGATGCAAGACAACGTGCAATTTCAACTCTTCTTCTTTCTCCACCAGATAATGCTATTGCTGGTACTTTTCTAAGATGTGAAATTGAAAACTCTGCCATTAACTCTTCAAGAATGGCATATCTTTTTTCAATTATTTTCTCTGATATTTCAAGAACTGAAAATATATTTTCTTCTACTGTCATTCCTCTGAAGATAGATGCTTCCTGAGGCAAATAACCAATTCCCATTCTTGCTCTTTTATACATAGGGAATTTCGTAACATCCTGATTATCAATAAAAATTTGACCATAATCAGGGCTTATCAGGCCTGTTGTAATATAGAATGTAGTAGTTTTACCTGCCCCATTTGGCCCCAATAGGCCTACTGCTTCCCCTCTACGTACAGAAAGTGATACATCTCTAATGACAGGTTTTTGACCATAGGATTTACCTATGTTGCTGACAACAAGTCCAGGGTTGGAAACTACCAATTCTGGTTTTTTCTTTATACCCTTTTTTTTTAAATTATGGATATCAGCCATTTATCATTTCCTGATAGTGATAATTATTTTCTAAAATGCACACATACATGTATAATATAGTTATAACTAAAAATATATCAAGAGCCAGAGTGAAATATATCAATACATAGAGTGAAAATATGACTAATTAAATTTATACATGCTTATGCAGCCAGTACTTTTATTTGCTAAAAGATAATCTGCCGATGCTAAGTTGATAGTATGAATTGCATCTACACATGGAGTTGCTCCAAATAGACTAAAGAAAATCGGGATATAGGATAAAAATATTCCTTCAGATGCTTTTCCGTCATCTATCTTCTTATCTATTTTAACTATATCTGATACATCTAAAAAATCTTTAAAAGATACTAATTGAAAAGAGTTACTGGTATTTCCATAAATGGAACTGAGATGTGCAAATTGCCCAAAAGGGACTTCTACTATATTATTACTACCTTTATCAGACATTGGTGGTTTGTAGCGATATTCATATATTGGAATAGGGTTGACATTAAATTCATATCTATATTTATAGTTAACAAGGTCTGCTAGAGATAAATGTTCTAAAGAACGATAAGGCTCATTGCCCGATATTCTATTGTCTCCATTGCCATTGCATGGAATAGAACCAGTATCTAAACAATCTGGCCAATATTCTTGTGCATTAGGTAAATCACCAGGCAAATAATCATATTGATCACGAAAAGTAAGAGCAAATGATGTATATGATAATATATCACTTGAAAGTTTACTCACCTCTGCAGATTTAATCAACGCTTTTCCGCTTGTAATTCCGCCAACTATTAGGCTTATAATAATAAGCACAATACTAAGCTCTATTAATGTGAATCCCCTAGTTTTTTTCATAAATGATTTTAATATAATTAACTAAAAACTACTCTTTTTATATTCATCGATGGATTACTTAGAGTCTATATACCATAACACATGATGCATTTCTTTCCGATAGAACATAATTAGATGTCGTTACTGTTGACAGATTGCCTAATGCTATACCAGTATCAACACATGAGGTATATCCAAATATTATATATAAATTGTAAAAAAGGGACATAAAGCTTCCATTTGATGCTTTGCCATCATCTATTTTCTTATCAACCTTCACTATCGAAGAAACATCTATAGAGTTTGAAAGAGAGGGTAGGTACATAATATGACCTGCTTTTGTGTAGACATTTTGCGTATATTCTAGTGTGCCACTAACATTCCATTCTTTTATTTTTGCTTTATAATAATATTGGGATTTATCAGCGCCGTCTTCATATTTATATTGATGGTCAATTATTCCTGATAATGATAAATGTTCCATTACCCTAAATTTTTCATCTGTAAGGCCTATTTTGCTATCGCCGTTTCCATTGCATGTTACGCCAACCTCATCAATACATTGAGGCCAATATTCTTGTGCATTAGGTAGATCACCTGGGTAGTAGTCATATTGATCAGTAAAAGTTAGGGCAGAGGAGCTATATGTCTTTAAATCTTGAGCAAATTGATTAACTTCAGCTGATTTAATTAATGATTTCCCGCCAACTATTCCACCGACTACAAGGCTGATTATAACTAAAACGATACTTAACTCTATTAATGTAAATCCCTTCATATTTACTCATACTCTAAATCACACTACGCGGATTCTATCATAAAAAGATTAAAAAATCAATATTCTGTAGTATACTGAGCATCTCCTAATGTACAGTTGCCCTATTTTTTTCTGGACTTGCTTCGTGGAATAAATAGCCCCTTGACTCTTTTCTTCTTTCCTCTGCTTTTAGAGGCTTTCTTATTGTGTTTTATGTCAGAAGAGCTAAGCATGCGGCTAGTTCCTTCCTTTACATTGTAAATTAGTTTCTCACCTTTTAATAAACTACCATCATTATTTAGGCGTACATTTCCTGTGAGAACAAGAAAGCCTTTTTCGACGTCATATGTACCAATATTTGACTGTACTTTTTTGCCAGTAGTAGTCATAACCACATTACCACCAACTCGAATTTTTGAAATTGCTCCTTCTATAGAATTTTTCTCTGAATTTGAAGTGGATATATTATTACTAGTATTAGTTTTTGTATCGCCATCATTATAGTACACATCCATTTGTTTTGCTGAAAGTTTTACATCGCCTTGTCTTGCAACTACATTGCCCCTGAATATTGCAACTCGATCTTTTGTACGTACCGTTAGAACATCTGCAACTATATCTACTGGTTTTGTTGTATCAAATTTACTTTTATCAATAGATATTTGCGCTAACGAATTTGTAGTAAAATTGCTTATGCTAAATAACAATAATAATGATGCGATAATTATTTTCATCTACTTCCCTTATTTTTCCTTGATGTTTCTTTTTGAGCAGGTTTGGCTATTAGATGTACATTCTTAAAGAATTTAATTTCATCAGTATCACTTTTTATAATAAAAGAGTCTGAATTTAATTTTCCTAACAGGCCTGTTATTGTAACTTTATGATCTCCTCTAACTAAATTATTTTTTACATCTACATTTACGCTTTCTGTTCTTATTTTATAGCCATTATCTGAATTAATAATAACATTACCACTAAGTTTTGCATTTTTGTTTACAATGTTAAATGTTCCGGAATTAGATGATACTGATATTTTTACACCATCTTTTAGTATCATATTTCCCGTAATTTCATTAAGTAGAACCACATCTTTGGATTGTTGCTTTGCCTCGGTAGCTATAATATTATAAGGTTGGTTGTTGCTATCAATTCCATAGAATTTAGGCTTGGACATTGTTGTTCTGCTGTCAGTTGGCTCATCTTCTGACCTTTCAACGGATAAATTTCTATCTGCCGTTAATGGCCAAATTATTAAGCCAATTAACATGGCAACTGATAGGCTAATTAATGATATTTTAAGTTTCGTTATGAATATAGAATGTCTAGTATATGAGTCCTGTCTTGTATCGCCTTCAAACCAGATAATAATAAATTTTAGGGGGAATAATACTGCTTTAATAATTGACTTTAGGGTAGATGTAATAACCCCATCCTTAGATGCAGACGGCAATGAATTTGGCTCTTTTTTTGTAGAAGAAGTCTGCATATCGTTTTTATTAAATATTATTTATTGTAAAGTTTGTTAAATTTAGCCTATGAAATACCTGCTCTTAAAATATCGTGTATATGTATAATTCCTATAAGCTTATTATTATCATCTACAGCGAATAGGCTGGTAATTTCTTTGTCATTCATTATAGATAATGCTTCTGCTGCCAACATTTCTTTTGGTACTGTAAGAGGGTCTTTATGCATGATGTCGGCAGTTTTTATCGATAGTAATTTTTCGCCCATATGCCTTCTAAGATCTCCATCGGTAACAATTCCAATTGGAGTGCCATTGTCATCAACAACAGCTGCACAGCCTAGGCTTTTAGATGTCATTATGATTATAGTTTCAGACATTAATATATCTGAGGTCACAATAGGCATCTCGTCATTTTTTTTCATTAGTTCTTTGATTCTAATAAATGCTGACCCAAGTTTTCCGCCTGGGTGATATACTGAGAAATCTTCAGAATTAAATCCTTTCTTTTCAAAAAGAGCGACTGATATTGCATCTCCCCATGCGAGCATCATAGTTGTTGATGTAGTAGGGGCGTTGATTGGTGAAGCTTCTGGTATTGCTGGCAAAACAAATGATATTTGAGATGCATTTACCAAGGTTGAAGTGTCTTTTCTAACGATTGATATAATTGGAATGCTAAATCTTTTTGCGTATGCAATTAAAGCATGTAGCTCAGCAGTTTCTCCAGAATTAGAAAGTAATATTAATGCATCGTCTTCAGTTATCATTCCAAGGTCGCCATGGCTTGCCTCTCCAGGGTGAACAAAAAATGCTGTAGTTCCAGTTGATGCTAGTGTAGCTGCTATTTTTCTTGCTATATGACCGCTTTTTCCCATTCCGCTAACAATTACACGGCCTTTTAGATTAGATAGTAATTCTACGCTATCAATGAATTTCTGATCAAGTGATCCCAGTAGGGCAGTAAGTCCTTCTATTTCACGATCAAGCACTTTTTTAGCACTTATTATATATTTATTATCTTCTAATATGACAAATTCTCCTTATATTGTAATTTATTAGAATATATTGATATATTTTTATTCATTATATATCAGAAGTAAGTTACTAACACTTGTATTTATGTTTAGTGATGGAAAATATCAGTATCTATCCACCCCTTCTTATCAAGCTCTACTCTGGTTGGTAAGAAGTTAAAACATTTATTGGCAAGCTCAAATCTTCCTTCCTTTTCTAATCGTTCAATTAATTTTTCTCTTATGCCATGAAGATATAGAACATCTGATGCAGCGTATTCTACTTGTTCATCACTTAACTTTGCAGCCCCCCAATCCGAGCATTGCTGCTGTTTTGATAAGTCAACATTAGCTAATTCTTTGCATAATTCTTTTAGGGAATGTCTGTCCGTATATGTTCTGGTAAGCTTTGAGGCAATTTTCGTACAGAATATATTAGTAATGCTTACATTTAAATATATTTCAATAGCTGCAATGTCGAATCTGGCATAGTGGAAAATAAATTCTCTATTTTTATCAGACAGCACTTTTTTAAGATTTGTTGCGTTTTCATAATCATCTTGTGTCAAATGTACAAGATGAGCATCTCCTTTTCCATCTGATAATTGGACAACACATAAGCGGTCGCGTCCAAAAATTTGTAGACCTTTTGTTTCTGTATCTACCGCAATATCTCCATCTAGAGTAATGTCATTCGGTAAATCTTTATAGTGTAAATAATTAACTATTTTATTTCTCCTTTATTGAAAGGTCATAGTGATTGATTGTATATACAATAATATATTGATTTTATTCTCTCTAATCAAATTTTTTATCATATTTTTGGAGATTATTCTGCGAAATAATTTTTTCGATAATAATATTGTAGTTATTTCCGATTTCTGAGTATTTTCCTAACCTTTTATGCAGCTCATCATCACCTATATATTGGTTCTTTATGCGATTAGTTCTTCTAGTCGTTCTAAGCATTTCATATGCTTTGTGACCATTCAGATTGAGTAGATATGCTTCTATTGATTTTCCAATATTTTTAAATTTCATTACTTCATGAGTTTTGCCAGCTTCACGTTTTAGCGGCATAATACCACAGTTTTTTGTATAGCATTGTTGTCCGAAAAGATTATTTCCTTCTTTTGCGAACCTTGAAGTTCCCCATGCTGTTTCTAGGGCTGCTTGGGCTATAATCATCGAGGTTGGTAATATATCTAGTCGTTTTTTTAATTCAGTCCATGTCATTAGATTATTAATATCATTATTTTTCATTCTGTATTTATGAGTTAGTTTTACAAACCAGAGGGTTTCTTTCTTGGACAGATTTTTGCCATCGATATATTCATTATACAAGTTCAGAAGATTTGAGCGGTCTCTATTAAGTTTAGAAATTTCAGCATTTATATATGGAACTATATATGAAATAAACGCAGTTTTTCTTTCTTTAATATTTGATATTTTAGAAAAATCAGGGAGTTGTTCAGTTTTTTTAACATTTATATAAAAAAATAATGCTGCCATAGTAAAAATTAGCGATATAGATACGATAATGTAAGGTATTTTTAGCATTTATTATAAGGGACTATTGTTTTGTATAGAAAACAAGGATGCATTCTTCTTCTTTGCTTCTAACAATATAGCTTCTAACACCAGCAGTGTTTAGAATACAATTATTTACTGCATCTGCACCATCTAATGCGACTACATATCCAGTGTCTGGTAAGCCATCATCCATTTTGATATCAATATTTTCTGCATCTTTAGGTAAAAGAGCAGCATTAGTAAACGCAGCACCATTTGGAGCAGCAAGTTCGATTCTTAATCGTGTAGTTGCAGTCGCTTCATATATTAGTACTCCAGAAGCCGAAACCGCTCTATAGCCTTTTCCTTTATACTGTGATTCCGGAATATTACTATTTACTGTATAGTTAGGACCTGTTCCAGTATATGCAAATGCTATTAGGTCAGCCAAATATAAATGTTCCCACGCTAAGAAATCTTCAGTGCCAGTTTCAATTAGGCCATCTCCATCCCCGTTATCAGTCGCATATCTAGCATCTGGCCAGTGTTCTTCTGCATTAAATAGATCACCAGGAAGGCCTGCATATTTATCTTCGAAAAGCTCAATTTGAGTTTTATATGTTTCAATGTCTGTCATTACAGATTGCCTCTTTGAGCTATCTATCAATGATGTACCTGTCATGATACCGCCAATGATTAGCCCGATAACAATCAGGACTATTGACATTTCAATAAGCGTAAAGCCTTTATTTCGATTATTTGCACACAACATTCATACATTATACTTTAGTCTATATTTTTTATCAACTTAATATAGGAGAACAATATAAACTGAGTAGTTTTGACTAGGCATTAATGACTAGATTGGAAATATTATTGATTTATTTTTTATTAAAATCTATTAGTTTCTTTTCAATAAGGTCGATAATTTCTACTTCGTAATTTATATTATAAATCTCATTTATTCTTATAATCGAGCCAACAGAACCTAGATTTATTTCCGTAAGATATTCGCCTATTAAATCAATGCCGACAAACAATAAATCTTTTTCTTTCAGTGACTTACCTATTGTTTTGCAAATTTCCAGCTCTTTTTCTGTAAGCTCATATGCATGATCTGTGCTATTGCGATATATTTTATATTCATCCTTAGCAGGTACGGTTATGATTGCTGATGATATCTCTCCATCAAGGAAAATAATACGTTTGTTGCCTTGCTTAATCTCTTTAAGAAAGGGTTGTATGATATATGTTTCGTCATTGTCCTTTAGAAAAGCTTCTAAATCCTTGTTAGATGAAAAGCGTTCTATTCCATAGCCATGAAATCCATATAGCGGCTTTACAACAACATCATTATGTTCTGATAGGAAGCTAGCTATTTCCTTATGCAAAGAGGTGATAAGGGTAGGGGGCATATACTCTTGAAAATCAAGTGGGTAGAATTTGTCAGGTAACTCTCTGATATATCTAGGTTTGTTTACGATAAATGTATGTTCTTCTAGTCTTTCAAGCATATATGTGTTGGTAATATATGCCATATCCTCTGATGGATCTTGCCTGAACATAATTACATCTACTTGCTTTAAATCTAATGTTATTTCTTCATATATTTCAAAATGAGGTGTTTTGCTTAAATCTACATTTATTCGTTTCGCATCAGCAGAAAACTCACCATTTTTCCAGAATATATCATTTGGATGATATTGGTATACTTCGTATCCACGTTTGCAGCTTTCATTTATCAAAGTAAGTGTGTGGTTGGATTCTGGATTAGTATCTTCCAGCATCTCCATTTGAAAAACTATTTTCATAAAAACTCAGATTTATAATTATTTTGACTAAAATTCAGTTCCGCCGACTGTGATATCTGAAACTAATAATGTAGGTTGTCCAACTCCAACAGGAACTCCTTGCCCGTCTTTTCCGCATGTACCTATGCCATCATCCAGTGCGAAATCATTTCCTATAGCTCTAATTTTTTTCAATACATCTGGTCCATTACCTATCAATGTTGCGCCTTTTACGGGATATTGTATTTTCCCATTTTCAATTTTATATGCTTCTGATGCAGAGAAAACAAATTTTCCTGAAGTCGTGTCTACTTGCCCACCGCCAAAGCTTACTGCGTATAATCCATCTTTTACCGAAGAAATTATAGAGTCTGGTTCAGCGTTGCCATTTAACATATATGTGTTTGTCATTCTTGGTATTGGCTGATATTCATAACTTTCCCTTCTACCATTACCTGTATATTTGTGACCCATAAGATCGGCATTTTGTCTGTCATGCATATAGCTCTTAAGGATACCATTTTCGATTAATGTGGTGCATTCTGTAGGTGTTCCTTCATCGTCAATATTTAATGAGCCTCTTCTTCCTTCTAATGTTCCATCATCCACAACGGTTACTTCTTTTGTTGCTATTTGTTTGCCCATTAACTCAGAAAAAGCAGATGTTTTTTTGCGATTGCAATCACCTTCAAGCCCATGACCAATCGCTTCATGTAGGATGATTCCTGGCCAGCCAGCAGATAATACAATGTCCATTTCTCCAGCCTTAAGTGCGATAGCATCAAGATTAACAACTGCTTGTTTTAATGCTTTGTCTGCTGAATTTTTCCATGTTTTTTCATCAAAGAAAGTGTCATAGGAATATCTTCCGCCACTTCCATAAGAGCCTCTTTCCATTCTTCCATCTTTTTCGACAATAACTGATACGTTAAGTCTTACTAGCGGTCTTATATCAGCTGTTCTAAAGCCATTATTCCTAATGATTTGTATAGCTTGCCATTCGCCCGCAATAGATGCGCTGACCTGTTTTACTCTATTATCTTTGCTTCTTAAATATGAGTCAATTTTTTGTAATAGCTCAATCTTCTGACCAAAAGTAAAGTCATCTAGGATATTATCATTGCTATATAAAGGTAGGTTTTTTGTTCTGTTTGTACCTTTGGATATATTTGTTGTGCCTTCATACCCTGATTTTATTGCTGATACGGTTTTTCCTGCTTTTAGCAATGATTCTTTATCAATTTCAGATGAATGAGCATAGGCAGTTGCATCGCCCATTATTGCTCTTAGACCAAAACCTTTGCTTATATCTTTACTGGCATTCTTTATATTACCATCATCAAAGACAACATTTTCAGATATAGAGTATTCTTGGAATAGCTCTCCATCATCTGTGCCATTAAGCAAATCTGTTACTAATCGCTCTGTTGAATTAGTGTCAATATCAGATTTATTATCAAAAATCTTCTGGACTATATCCATTGTTTTTATATCTGGCATTTTTATCCTATTGAGTATATATATCTATCGAATTTATATCGGAACTTCATATGGAATCATACAAAAAACTTCAGAATATTTATAAAAAAATAAATAATATCGAAGGCAGTATTCATATGCTGCATTGGGACTTTGCTACATATATGCCCAAGGGATCATTTAATTCCAGATCAGAGCAACTTGCAACATTGCAATCTACTGTGCATGAAATGGTGGTTTCAACAGAAATATCAGATTTATTAGATAAAGCTGAAAGTGAGACAGAAAGCCTATCTGGTAGCGATAGGCGTAATTTGTCACTAATGAGGCATAAATGGATGCATGCAAATGCAATTAATGCTGAACTAGTCGAAAAATTATCAATTTTGGGAACAAAATGTGAAAGTAAATGGAGAGATGCAAGGGAGGAAGATGATTTTGCATCATTTGAGCCATTACAGCAAGATGTTCTCGATGTTGTGCGTGAGATTGCTTCAGTAAAATCTGAAGCATTTGAATGTTCTAAATATGATGCTCTTCTTGACCAATATGATGCAGGAAGAAAGTCGTCTGAAATTGATACAATATTTGCAGAGCTACAAAAATTTCTACCAGATTTCATATCAACAGTTACAGAGTACCAAAAGACTTTAGAAGACCCTATATTTCCAGAGGGTAAGTTTGAAATCAATAAACAGAAAGACTTGGGTATAAATCTGATGAATATTATCGGTTTTGATTTTAATAAAGGCAGAATTGATACAAGTCATCATCCTTTTTGTGGTGGTACTCCTGACGATGTTCGTATTACAACACGATATGATGAAAATGATTTTACATCGTCACTAATGGGTGTTTTGCATGAAACAGGTCATGCTCTCTATGAAATGGGTCTTCCAGAAAAATGGAGAGGGCAACCAATAGGTGAGGCTCTTGGGATGAGTATCCATGAAAGCCAATCTTTATTGATGGAAATGCAAGTTTGCCGAGGTAAGAACTTCATTAATTTTGCAGCTCCTCTAATAAAGGATGCATTATATTCTGGAGGAGATAGTCATAACTGGTCTTCAGATAATCTATATAAAATATATACGAGAGTAGAGCCTGGATTTATTCGAGTAGATGCAGATGAGGTTACATATCCAATACATGTCATGATTCGATATGATATCGAAAAAGATTTGATAAATGGCAAAATTAATATTAGAGATGTTCCAGAAATATGGAATATGAGAATGAAAGACATGCTTGGTATTGAAGTTACCAATTATAAAGATGGTTGTATGCAGGATGTTCATTGGACGGATGGAGCATTCGGATATTTCCCTACCTATACTTTGGGAGCTATGATTGCAGCACAGTTTTTCGATACAGCTAAAAAAGATAAAGATATTGAATATGGAATTAAAAATGGAGATTTCCAGCCTTTGGTGAAATGGTTACGAGATAATATTCATTCTAAAGGTTCAGAGTATAGTAGCTATGACCTCGTTAAGAATGTTACAGGAAAACCATTGGATGTTTCTATATTTATTGATCATTTAAGAACACGTTTTTTATCATAAGTTATTAATTTTTAAGGTTATTTATGAAATATATAAGTACAAGAGGAAATGCTCCTGAATTATCATTTAAAGAGGCTGCACTAACAGGTATTGCTAGTGATGGCGGTCTTTATGTTCCGAAGGATGTACCTCAGTTTACTGTGGATGAAATATCGTCTTGGGAAAAATTATCTTATGAAGAGATTGCATTTAATGTGATGTATCCATTTGTGGATGGTGAAATAAACGAATCTGATTTTAAAAAAATAATTAAAACTAGCTATGCAAGCTTTAGGAATAAAGAAGTAACACCTTTGCATAAGTTAAATGATAGAGAATATATAATGGAGTTATTCCATGGTCCAACTCTTGCGTTTAAAGATGTTGCATTGCAATTCTTAGGAAATCTTCTTGATTATATACTCGATGAAAAGAAAGAAGACATAGTTATAATAGGTGCTACATCAGGTGATACTGGGTCGGCTGCTATCGAGGGCTGTCATCATTGTAAGCACATAAAGTTATTTATGTTGCATCCTAAAGGTAAGGTGAGTGATGTTCAACGCAAGCAAATGACAACTGTAGTATCTGACAATATATATAATATTGCTGTAGAAGGTAATTTTGACGATTGTCAGACAATGGTTAAAAAAATGTTCTCAAGCTCTAATTTTACTAATGGTAAAAATATAAGTGCAGTTAATTCTATAAACTGGTCACGCATAATGGCTCAGATTACATATTATTTTTATGCTTATCTTCGTATTAAAGAGCAAAATAATAATGGTGAGATGCCTGAAATATCTTTTTCAGTTCCAACTGGTAATTTTGGAGATATATTTGCGGGATATATGGCAAAGAAAATGGGTCTTCCAATTAATAAATTAATAGTTGCAACTAATAAGAATGATATATTGCACAGGTTTTTTAAAGATAATGATTATTCTCAGAAAGGCGTATATGCTACTGTTTCGCCAAGTATGGATATTCAAATATCAAGCAATTTCGAACGTTTGTTATTTGATTTATACGGACAAGATGGAAATAAAATTAAGTCACTTATGGATGATTTTAATGATAATAAATCCCTAAAAGTATCTACTGATATATTGGATAAGGCAAAAAATACCTTTGAAAGCAGTGCAATAGATGATGATGGCATTAAGAGTATTATTAAGAATATATATAATAATTACCAATATTTAGTTGACCCACATACTGCTACAGGGGTTTTTGCTTCTGAAAATCTTAAGGCTGATGGGATAACTGTTATTCTTGCTACGGCAGATCCGGCTAAGTTTCCTGATGTGATAAAAGAATCAACTGGTGTGTTTCCTGAGCTACCAAGTCATTTGTCTGATTTGCATGATAGGGAAGAATATATGAATAATTTACCTCTTGATATAGACGAAATTAAGTCATTTATTCAAAAGAATACTATATAATCAGCACTCTATATTAAAAAAATATTTTTTTCTAAGGTTTAACTTTTGCAAAAACCACTTTGCAAAGAACGCACTAATGTGAAATATCTTTTGTGTTTATTCAACCGTAATTGTTTTCCTAAGCCAATTGTATCTTTAACCATAATATTTAGTTAATAATTACATAAAAATTTAACTAAAATCTAGATTTATTTTAGTATAATTACCCTTGTATAATCCCCTGTCAGAGCCAATTATAGTTGACAATGCATCATTTTGGTGTTATGCTTAAAAGTTATATATTACTGCTTATATAGGAGGTTGTGATGTCTAGGAAAATGAAAAATAATGTTATAAAAGGTTTTACGCTTATTGAAGTGTCGATGGTTTTAATAATTTTAGCATTTTTCACGGCAGGGATAACGACTGGAGTCCACCTAATTAGAGCATCTGAATTAAGGTCAGTAATAACAGATGTTAATGAATATAAGATAGTAATAGCCAATTTTCAGGCCAAATTCCATGATTTGCCAGGTGATTTTGATATAGCTCAAAGTTATTGGCCATCAAATTGTTCTGATGATGGGGCTAACTCTTGTAACGGTAATAGTGATAATTTAGTTTTTCCTGCAAACACTGAGGGGTTGAGAGCGTGGCAGCATCTAACATTATCAGATATGTTGCCAAATACTTATACTGGTATTCTAGATAAAAGTTATACATCTATATTTAATCAAGAAAGATATCAAAAATTTAGATTTTCAGATATGATAGTTTCTTCAGCTTATGCCGGTTCTGATAGCGATAGCGATAGCAGTGACTCAAGTGATAGTGATAGCAGCGATTCAAGTGACAGCGATAGCAGTGACTCAAGTGATAGTGATAGCAGCGATTCAAGTGATAGTGATAGCAGTGACTCAAGTGATAGTGATAGCAGCGATTCAAGTGATAGTGATAGCAGTGACTCAAGTGATAGTGATAGCAGTGACTCAAGTGATAGTGATAGCAGTGACTCAAGTGATAGTGATAGCAAAAAAGGTTGTAGTTCGTCTAGTAATGATAGTAGTGATGGCAGCGATGGTAGTGACTCAAGCGATAGCGATGGTAGTGACTCAAGCGATAGCGATAGCAGTGACTCAAGTGATAGTGATGGTAGTGACTCAAGCGATAGCGATAGCAGTGACTCAAGTGATAGCGATGGTAGTGACTCAAGTGATAGCGATGGTAGTGACTCAAGCGATAGCGATAGCAGTGACTCAAGTGATAGCGATAACAATGGACAAGAAAAAGTTACAATATGTCACAACGGACATGATATAACTGTTGCCATTCCTTCTGTTATTAATGCTCATTTAAATCATGGTGATTCTATAGGCTCATGCGAGGCTTCTGATGATAGTGATTCTAAGGAAGAAGACGAGTGTGATGATGAGACTAGCAGCAATTATAGTGGAAAATATACTATAGGAGTTAATGTTCCTGCTTCACAAATCCAGAAATCTGGTTACAAAATTGATTGGGATGATGGTCTTATTATAACATTCGCTACAGAACGTCCTCCATATCTTGATGGTGCAGCAATTTCATCTTTTGAAGCATGGGAGTTAGACATGAAAACGGATGATGGTATAGCTGAAAAAGGTAATGTTAAATCAAGTGATGCTTATGGATCTAGTAGCTGTATAAGCGGTGGAGAATATTCCATGGATAATGACAAAGTAAGTTGTCAAATTCACTTCAGAGTATTTAATGAGGAGATATAAAACTAGTTAAAATATCTTTATACTATATATACTTACCAGACTTGGCCCATGTAATAGTTGCTCTATTATGTGGGCTTAGTCATTTTTGTAATTAAAAATCTCTATCTGCATCAATTGGTTGCCCATCTTCGTCTAGATGCTCACTAATAGATTTAATTTGTGTATGGAACTGAGTCGTAATAGGTATTTGCTTATCGCATATATCGATTAACCATTCTTCTTTCATTCTGTAATATATTTTATTCTGGATTTTAACTTTTTCCGGTTTTCCAAAAATTTTTGAGTCTATTACCCTCGCTATATTTCCATCGCAAGATTCGCCTACTTCTTCTTGAGCAAGAGCTACAAGTTTTGGCACCATTACATCTACAATTTCCTGTGATGCCATAGATTCACCAGGTAATGGAGGTGTGACCGTTATTCCCATTGATAGTAATGTTGTTCTGGCAGTTGGGTTATTAGCTTTAGCTGCCATTATTATCCTGAACATACCTTCAAAATGATGACCTTTTTGCATATATAAAATACCAAGATTAGTCATAGCTAGTAAATTGCCTGATTTAGATCCTCTTTCCAGATATATTTGCGCAAGTTCAAGGTCTTTTTCTAATCCAATACCAGATAGATACAGTAAGCCTAAATTAGTTTGTGAAGCTGCGTGGTCTTGATCAGCTGCTTTTTTCCAATATTCTGCTGCTTTTTTTACATCCTTTTTTAATCCCATGTCGCCATTATAGTAGGCATTGCCCAAGATATCCTGTGCGGCCGATTCACCTTTGTCTGCTGATATTTTAAAATTCTTGATAGCAGATTTGTAGTCTTTGTCTTTAAAGGCACTTAGTCCATCTTCAAGAGGAGTGGCATTTAAAGAAACTGGAAAGATTATATATATAAGGGCGAGCAGTATATTTTTTCTAATTGATTTTATCATATATCCATTTTGTCAGAGTGTTAACAATTATGACATTATATACTTTCTTAATTATTAGACAACTTAACTTATTAATTTTTAAATATTTGATATAATGTAATGGCTGTAGCGCTTGATACATTAAGGCTTTCTACATCTTCTGCTATTGGTATATATGCCGTTATGTCGCATAATTCCGTAGTAAGCTTTCGCATTCCTTTCCCTTCAGAACCCATGATTATTGCTTTTTTATCATAGTCTGGAACATCTTTTAGCGGTGTTTTAGAGTATCCATCCATGCCGATTATCCAAAAATCGTTCTTTTTCAGTTCTTTTATAATTGACGACAGGTTTGTAACTCTTATTAATGGTAATGTTTCCAGAGTTCCTGATGCATTTTTAGCCCATAATGCATTTTCAGCAGGGCAGTTATCTTTAGTAAGTATAATAGCATCAGTGTTGAATGCTGCGGCGTTACGCCAGATTGCTCCGATATTTTGAGAATCAGTAATTTGATCCAGAATTAGAATATTTTTTTTAGTGAGTAGGGAGTCAAAGCCTATCTCATCTATAGGCATTACTTCTGCAATAATTCCTTGATGAATATCCGTATCTTTTACATATCTATCTATATCTTGGCGTGTAGCTGTTTCTATTTGTATATTTCTAAGGTCAATTGAGTCAATTTCATTAATAAGCTCTATATTCTTTTCTGTAGATATAATTCTTAGAATCTTACGATTTTTATTTTTTAATGCAGCAAATACTGCATGCTTACCATACATTAGGTAAGATTCATCAAATCTCTTTTGTTCTCTGTTATTTGATATCTTGGAACTTCTTTTTGATTTATTTCTGTTTTTAGCCATTATTATCAGTATGATGAGGTTAATAATTAAACTATAGAATTATATATAAAAACTATATTAAGCATGATAAATAGATTATTACTTAAATAAAGTACAGTTTTTAACTTCATAAGCTGATTCATTGGCTATAATCTAAGTTTATTTCGAAAGCCTAAACCGATTAGGAATATAAAGATTAATGAAAAGAATATTTGGGCTTTAGTTACTATAAAAAATGATTTCTTAGTTTCAGAACTCATATTATAATACTGGGTATATTTTTCAAAAACCAAGTAGCTAAGTTTATCTTGAGGTAAAAAAGGTACAGATTTATTTAACGAAAGAGTAAGTGAGTCGCCATAATTAAACTGGTAGCACAAACAATATATACACCAGAACAATAAGCCAGTAGCAACCAGCCACATAAAAGGTTTGGCAGCACTTAGCCCATAACCAGAAAATATTCCATAAAGCCGAATAATAATCTGTTCAGATTTTGCTATTTCTTTATTTTTTGATTTTGCATCCATTTCAGCAGCAAAAAATTGTAATTCTTCAGCATGTTGATGCTGGTTACTCATTGCCTGTTTTAAAAATGCGTATGATTTATAATATGCAGGGTTTGCATTCTTGATAGCTTGAATAAAAAGTATAGAATCTACTCCAAATAATCGAGTAAAACCTGAAAGTCTAAATGATAATTTATTTAATTCTTCAAAATTTAAATATGCTGTGCCTCCAAAATTAACAGCCTCAAAATCTACCATTGCATAAAATTTAGTTTTATAAAAATCAGCTTCTTCTTTAAATTTAGCTCCTAAAAAATTAACATCTCTTCTAAAATCACAATCACGAAAATCTACATATTTATTGAATAAAACTCCTTGAAATGAAACATTTTTATCCTTTTTTCCTTCAAAATGGGCATAAGAGAAAGATGTTATTCCTTCAAAATCGGCATAAGAGAAATCTGCCTCTTCTTCAAAATGGGCATAAGAGAAAGATGATTCATTTGGAAAAATAAATCTACTAAAATTAGCTTCTTCTTCTTCCCAAACTGTATTATTAAAATATATTTTATCATTTGGAGAAGGTATTTTGTTTATTTGTTCTATTTCAGGATGATGTGATTTTATATTCTTTTGAATATATTTTAGTAAATTATCCTTTTCTTATTTAGTTAATGGTTTTAAGTTATCTAAGCCATGTTTTTTTATTTGTTCATCAGAAAGCCCATCCAATGCCCATCTATTCCATAGTCTTGAACCATTATCTTCATCTTTTTCTTTTCCATAATCCATTATCCAGTACCACGGGCAGGTGGAGGCAGGTTCTCGTTCTATCCTATCTTTTGCTTCTTGGATGGTTTTATTTATTTCATGTTTTACCGACATATCATATAAATAGCAGAGTAGGTCTTCTTGCGAAGGGGAGGCTTACGCAAAAGCTTCTTCCCATGTTCCTTGAGTAGCAGCTCGACTATATTCAGTCACTCTATTCTCGAAGAAATTAGCATGTTCAACGCCGTTTAATATCTCATCAAGCCAAGGAAGTGGGTTTTTAGCTATGTTATAAATAGGAGCATAATCTAGTTGCATAAGTCTTCTGTCGCCAATATATCTTATATAGCTCTTAACTTCATGCGATGATAAGCCCTGAATTTCTTCTGATATATTGAATGCAAGATCAATAAATGCATCCTCATGAGTAACTATAGTGTCACAAACTTTGTATATGCGCCTTTTCAATTCCTCTCTATCAATATCAGGGTTTTCATTAACAAAGGTATGGAACAATCTAATAATCGAGTTGGTGTGTAGGGTTTCATCTCGTACTGACCAAGTAATTATTTGCCCCATACCTTTCATCTTTCCAAAACGTTGAAAGTTCAACAATATGGCAAATGATGCGAAAAGTTGTAAGCCTTCAGTGAAAGCTCCAAATGCGGCTAAAGTTGTTGCTATATCGATAGGTGAATCGACACCAAATTTTTGCATGTAGTCGTATTTGTCCTTCATCTCTTTATATTCAAGGAATTCTAGATAAGTCGCTTCTGGCATTCCTAGCGTATCAATAAGATGGGAGTAGGCTGCAATATGAACCGTTTCCATATTTGAAAATGCAGACAGCATCATTTGAACTTCTGTAGGCTGAAATACTTGAGTGTATTTCTTCATATAGCAATTATTAACTTCAATATCTGCTTGAGTAAAAAACCTAAATATTTGAGTTAGTAGATGTTTTTCGCTTTCTGTAATATTCTTTTTCCAGTCTTTAACGTCATCTCCCATTGGAACTTCTTCTGGTAGCCAATGTATTCTTTGTTGTCGCAACCAAGCTTCATAAGCCCAAGGGTAATCAAAGGGTTTATAAACTAGTTTAGCATCTAACAATGACATAATAACACTCCGTAATTTTTATCTATTTAACTCTATTATATTTTATTCTTGATTCCAAGCATTCGGCATTACTGACATGCAAGACATTCCTCATATTCAATTGGCTTCAGGACTTGTTGACCTTCATCTTTATTCCCAGATTGAATTTTAGTCTTTCTTCTTGGCTCTAGGTTCATTTCAAGCTGCTCTTCTTTGTTCGCAACATCGTGAGAAACCTTATCCGCACGTTGTAAAGAAGTAGATCTGCAATAATATAGGCTTTTTACACCTTTTTTCCATGCTTGGAAATGCAATTGATGAATCGTACGTTTATGTGCATCTGCTGGAACGAATATATTGACTGATTGTGCCTGACAAATAAATTTAGCTCTATCTGCTGCATGTTCAATAATCCACATTTGATCTAATTCAGTTGCAGTTTTGAAAACATCTTTTTCATCTTGAGAAAGGAAATCAAGATGTTGAACTGAACCTTCATGAGTTGAAATAGAAGACCATGTATCATCATTGTCCATATCTTTTTCGCGAAGTATTTTCTTCAAATGTTTGTTTCGTACTGTAAATGAGCCGGTTAAAGTTTTCTGAGTGAAGCTATTAGCTGCATATGGCTCAATTCCAGGAGAAGAATTTCCTGCTATAATAGAAATTGATGCCGTTGGGGCAATTGCCATTTTATTGCTGAATCTTTCCATTATTCCAACTTCTTTCGCATCTAGGCAAGGGCCTCTTTCTTCGGCAAGCTCAATAGATGATTCATCTACTTCTCTTCTGATATGCTCAAACATTTTTTTGTTCCAAACTTTTGCCATTACTGACTCCATTGGAATCATTTTGCTTTGTAAGAATGAATGGAAACCCATAACACCTAAGCCAATACTACGTTCTCGTTCAGCTGAATAAGCTGCTTTATCCATGCTTGTTGGCGCATTATCGATAAAATCTTGTAGTACATTATCGAGGAATCTCATTATATCTTTTATGAAGATAGGGTTATCTTTCCACTTTTCATAATTCTCAAGATTCAGAGAAGACAGACAGCATACTGCAGTTCTATCCTTCCCAAGATGGTCCTTACCTGTAGGCAATGTTATTTCTGAACATAGATTAGACATTTTAACCTTAAGATTCAACATCTTGTGATGTTCTGGTATCGCATTATTTATTGTATCAGTGAATATCATATATGGTTCACCAGTTTCAATACGAGCAGTAAGAATTCTGATCCATAGCTCTCTAGCATTTATTATAGACATCACTGCTCTGTCTTTAGGGCTTTTTAATTCCCATATATCATCATTTTCCACTGCTTTCATGAAATCATCGGAGATAGCAATACCGTGATGAATATTCATAGCTTTTCTGTTAGGATCACCGCCTGTAGGTCGTCTTATTTCAATAAACTCTTCTATTTCAGGGTGATCGATAGGTAAGTATATTGCAGAACTGCCTCTTCTTAAAGAGCCTTGAGAAATGGCAAGTGTCAATGAATCTTGAACGCGCATGAAAGGAATAACTCCAGATGTTTTTCCATTTCCTCTAACGCTTTCACCAATTGAACGTAAGTTACCCCAATAACTTCCTATTCCACCACCTCTTGATGCTAGCCATACGCTTTCTGTCCATAAATCAACAATTCCATTAAGACTGTCATCGGTTTCATTTAAAAAGCATGATATTGGTAAGCCTCTATTTGTGCCTCCATTGCTTAATATAGGAGTAGCAGGCATGAACCATAAATTACTCATATAATCGTATATTCTTTGGGAGTGGGCTTGATCATCACCATAAAAATCCGCTACTCTAGCGAATAGGTCCTGATATTGTTCCCCATCTATTAAATATCTATCTTGTAATACTGCCTTACCAAATTCAGAAAGTTTATCATCATTTAAATTATCAATTTCCACTACCGACATTTTTACCCCTTTTTTAAATATTACACCCTAAGGCACTTCCCTTAGCCTTTCTTTATCTCTTCAATAAACTCTCTCTTTTAATGATTATAATATTTTATTAATTCTATGTCTATATATAATCTTCTATATATAGTACATATAATGCATATTTATTATTTTTAACACTATATATTGTATTTAGTGGAAAAATAAGGCTTTACAAGAAATATAGAATAATATCAATAAGATACACTTATTTACTATATTTTTGGGGAATATTTGTTATAAAAATAAGCAAATATATATAGTATATAAAATTATAGAAATCAGAAAAGTTGGGTAATTATTAAATAATGTTAGCATCTATTAAAGACAAGAATGGTCCTAAGAAAAATAGGGAGAGAAAGGCCATTAGAGTGCAAACTCAAAATGCTGCAAATCTTTTTATATTTATTAATAATGATAATGCCTTACCAACTATAGAAGGTGTTAAAAATATTGATCTTGAAAAGCAGTCCAATAGACTGAAAGTCATTAAAATTATAGACGAATATATGGAAGAAGGCGACTTTGATAAAAATGATACGGTTAGGGTACAAAATTTTATAATTAAGAAAATTGAAGTAGGGTTAAAAAATAATTATGCCCCTTTTAATGATGCAGCTCTAGCTGTTATATCAATGCTTAATAGTATTAATCATATTTTATATCTCTATGATAATGAATATAGAGATTCAAAGCTATTAAAGGAAATGACAACCATAATCGTAAGTAAGTGCCCGAAAGGAATCGCAAGAATATATAAAAAGGAATTGCCGGAGAATATTTCAAACACATGGGAATATCTTGATAAAATCATTGATCTGTAGATTTAAAAATCATGATGCTGTTCTTTTGATATATACAAGAAATGATAATTGTTAGGAAATATAAAGAATTTATTATAACTTAGACTTATTCTTCTCCATTATCCTCTTCTTCCTTATCTAATTTTTTCTTCTCTGTAATTTTGCATAAAAAGATAGAAAACTCATAAAGTAGTAATAGTGGTAGGGTTAGTAATATTTGGCTGAATACATCTGGCGGTGTAAGGATAGCTGATACGGTAACAAAGAATACCAAGGCATATTTCCTTTTTTTTCTAAGCCAATCCGATGTCACCACTCCGATTTTTGCAAGTAAATTAAGTATAACAGGCAATTGAAAAGCAATACCAAAAGCTAGAACTAATTGCATAACCAGCGACAAATATTCACTAACTCTAGCTTCTAATTCTATAGGTAATGACCCATCAACCCCAGAATTCTCGAAGCTGATGAAAAACTCCCAGGCTAGAGGGAAAATGAAGAAATAAGCTATTGAAGCACCAAGAATGAATAAGACAGGGGTCATTATTAAAAAAGGCAATATCACCTTTTTTTCATTTTTATAAAGACCAGGTGATATAAAAATATAGAACTGAGCTGCTATAAAAGGGAAAGATATAAAAAAAGCTGTATAAAAGGATAATTTCATTCTTGTGAAGAAAAATTCGGTTAATCCTGTATATATAAGGCGTTTCCCTTCTTTATCAGCATAAATATCATTAAGGGGCTGAACAAGAAAATTGTATATTTCATCAGAGAAAATAAAAGTTATTGAAAATGAAATAACTAAAAATACCAAAGAGTATATAACTCTTTTCTTTAACTCTCTTATATGTTCAGTGATAGTCTGTTGACCATCGTTATTTGTATTCATAGTATTTTAAAAGATATTTATAAAAGGCGTTTATAAAATAAAGAAATTCTTACATTTCCTTAGATATTAAAAGCTGTTGTATCAGATGTATCTTGTTTTACTGGCAGAATCAAAGAAAAAGTAGTGCCTCCTGTTGAAATATTATTGCTTGCAAAGATGTCGCCACCATGACCATGAGCAATTTCTCGGCATATCGGTAGACCTAAACCAGTTCCGCCAGCACCACTCTCTGTTTTTGAGCTTTGAGTAAATTGATCAAAAATATCATTTAATTCATCATCAGGAATTCCTATTCCATGATCAATAACATCAACTTGCAATGCTTCAACGCTAGTTTTATTCCCGTTATCATCAGTTTTCTCTAGATCTCTTTTAATAAAAAACACGGTAATTGTAGAATCATTTGGAGAAAATTTAATTGCATTTGAAAAGATGTTCCAGATAATTCTAGTTATTGAATCAACATCTATTTCAATGTTACTATTGGTTTCACAATTATCAATTACAATTGCGATATTTTTCTCTAATATTAATGAATCTACTTCTTCTTTTACATTTTTAATAATTTCTAATATATCATAATTTTCAAATTTAAAATTATATGCTGCTGCTTCCAATTTTGATAAATCAAGTAATGAATTAATAAGGCTAAGTAATCTATCGCCACTTTTACTTATTATTCCAATACATCTTTCGACTTCTCCAATATTTAAGTCTCCATTATGTGCATCATTAAGCTTCTCAAGTTTTTTGTTACAGATGTCTGAGTAGCTTAAAATAGCATGCATTGGAGTACGTAGCTCATGTGACATATTAGATAGGAAGGTTGTTTTTGCATTATTAGCTTTTTCAGCTAGTATCTTAGCACTTTTCTCTTCTTCTGCTGCCAGCAAGAGTTTGTTATTTGATTTCTCAATTTCATTGATCATCATATTGAATGAATTTGCCAATATACCAATTTCATCATTATAGTATTTTGTAGTTCTTACCGAGTAATTTGATGAGATTGCAACTGAAGTTAGGGAGTTTGATAGACTGGATATTGGGATGGAAATGATTTTTTGAAAAATATTTGAGAGTATATAGGAAATCATTAATATAATTAGAGTAACAATTAATAAATATACAGCTCTTTGCATCGTTCTTGAGGCAAGAATTTTATCACTAGAATTAATATATATTGTTCCAATTTTAGTGCCACTTTTATCTAGAATATTTCGAAAAATATGGAACGTATCTTGCATATATATAGAGCTAATAGCTAAATTAGTTGGGCAGGAGTTATTGTCTACGATCTTGCTTTTAAGGTTATATGACGTAAAGACATTTCCTGACTTGTCATATATGCACGCCATTTTAATGGTTGGGTGAGTTCCTAGAGTTCTAAGATTTCTTACAATAGTTTTGCTATTTTTAAATTCAAGAGATATTGAATTATTATCTCCAATAATTTTTGTGATAATATTAAGATTATCTATTAAGTTGTCTCTGTCTTTATGATAATGGTAAAGAATAGAAACAAAACCAGATAAAAATAGAGATAAGCCACTGATTCCAATTATGGTTATCATCATTTTTCTTCTGATAGTTAAATTCTTAAATAATATAAATAATTTATTAAATAACATTACTTATCAATTCCAATTTGAATGAGTTCAGAGTCTAATGAAAAGTTTTTTTCATTAATTGTATCGCTATTTATTGAGAATTTAACGTTGCCAGCTTCTTTCTTAAGTTCAATAAAGCCTCCATTCTTAATAAAATCTTTTTGATCGCTAATAGTTAATATATTGTCGTTCTTTAAATTTATATCTGATAATTGGACATTATCAAATGTGCTACCAAAATATAACACATCACAATTTTTATTTTGAACTTCTGAACCGTCATCTAAAAAAATAAGATTTGGCCACCAAGCGTATTTAGTATCTGGTTTTTGTAATTTAATTGTACTACTTACAGGACACTCATTAACAACACATATATTAATCGGTACAGTTGATTGATCGACATTTTTTTCCCATTTTGTATAGTTTATTATGCCATAGAGAGTATTAACAAGTTGCTTGCTAATATCCAGATTTGAGTGGGCATCCTCAAAGTTATTCTCGAACGACACTGCTTCAAATGGAAATAACATTTGAATAATTATTAGTAGTGATAATAATTTATTTTTTAACACAATCACAATAATCAATATTTAATATTTAACACACGCATACATAGTAACATTTTTTAGTAATCTAATCTATTATAAATTAGATTATATGGAGCGTATTATTTTAAAAATACTAAAAGACTAGGAAAATTTTTCCACTTTTAATGGTTTTAGTGTCGTTTCTGTAACTAGATATTGTGATATAAAATTAATCTCTACATATATATAGACTGTTTCGGGTTAGGTAGGTATCAATTATTTAATAGCTATAGCGTGTATGTTCATTCTTAAAATCAAAAATGTACTGCACAACAAAACCAAGAGAGGGGAAAATGGCAATATTAAATGGTTCTTCTGATACAGAGTTGATACTTGGATTAGATAATGAAAATGATTTAATAATCGTTTTTGCTGGTGATGATACTGTAGAGTCATTAGGCGGTAATGATACAATTTATGGAGAAGAGGGGGACGATAGCCTTCTTGGTGGTATTGGTGCAGACGAAATATATGGTGGCGATGATGATGATACGTTAGATGGTATTTCGGGTCGTGACAGTCTTTATGGAAATGCTGGTAATGATAGTATATTAGGCGGAGATGATGTTGATCTTTTAATTGGAGGCGATGGTTCTGATACTATTTCTGGTGATGATGGAAATGATTATATATTAGGCAATAATAGTAATGATGTCGTTGAAGGCGGAGCTGGTAATGATAACATAAATGGTAATGAAGGAGAGGATGTTCTCCTTGCTGGAACTGGTGAAGATACTGTAAGAGGGGGTAAAGGAAATGACACTGTCGGTGGTGGTCTTGGTGATGATAGTGTATATGGTGATGCAGGAAATGACAGCATAACAGGTGGTGATGGTGCTGATTCTATATATGGAAATGATGGCAATGATATTATATTCGGAAATCTAAAGAATGATACGATTTACGGAGGGAATGGCGAAGATGTCATTCATGGAAATGAAGGTCTTGATACAATCAATGGAAATGCTGGTAATGATATTATTACGGGAGATGCTGGAAAGGATTTAATAAGAGGTGGTAAAAATGACGATATAATAGATGCTGGTGCTGACAATGATCTTGTATACGGTGAATTAGGAAATGATACAATAATTGCAGGGACTGGTGCTGATACTGTTTATGGTGGTGCTGGCGATGATGTGATTCATACTTCATCAGCTGTTACAGATATAACTGCTGGAAGTGATTTTATTTCTGCAGGAGCTGATAATGATAAAGTAATAGTAGCTCAAGGAGTAACAACCGATGCTATAACCATAAAAGGCGGCAAGGGAAATGATACGATAGATGCTAGTGCTGAAAATGTTATCGCAAATGCACATCAGGCTGGTTTAGATGTAAATGGAAATATAGGTAATGATAGCATACTTGGTGGCGTTGGAAGTGATACAATTCATGGCGGTAGAGATAATGATGTCTTAGTAGGAAATAATGGAGCTGATTATCTCTTTGGAGATAAAGGTAATGATATTATCATTGGAGGTGAAGGAAACGACACTATAGATGGAGGAGATGGAGAAGATACAGTTAGCTTTATAGGTAATTTTCTTGATTACACTCAAGAGAGAATAGCAGGTGGTGCAGCATTTAAAATTACTGATACCGTTGCAGGAAGGGATGGGGTTGATGTTGTCACTGCAGACTTCTTCCAATTTGCCGATCAAGTTTTCTCAGTTCCTCAGCTTGTTGCGGATAGTGGTGTACAATTACCACCGCCAGTATCTTTAGATTTTACATTTAGTTCTAGTACCGATAACTTCATTGGTGGCATAGCTGGTGATAAATTTATTGTCACAGATAATTCTAACTTTGTACAATTAGATATTGTTAGCGCAGCACTTGGTACGGATACTATAGAATTTGCTACAGCCTCTAACGTTATAACAAGCGAGTTAACAAATAAAACTGGAATTGATGTTCTTTCATTTCTTGCTGGAGGAAACTCTATTGCACTTAGTGATAGTTTTGTTTCATCTGCAGAAGTCATCGCTGGTCAGTTGTTACTATCTAACGCAGCAAATAGTATTACTAATCTAGATACTTCCGATGTAACTACGGTTACTAATAAAGTTGTCATTGGCGGCACAGGTCAAGTTGCATTAGCTGATTCAGCAGGAAACAGAGTATATATTCTTGATGGCGTTAACGGAAATGTTGTTGGCGGTTCAGGTGTGGATAGTATCTATGGTGGTGATGGTGAGGATCAATTTACTTTTTCTACTACAAACCTTACATCAGTAGACATAATAGATGGAGCAACTGGAACTGATAGTTTAACTATAACAACGTCTGGCTCTGCTGATGTTACGGGGATAAGTAACGTTGAAAATATATTATTATCAAATAGTATTGCAATTACATATAATGTAGAAAATTTCAATACAACGGGTAGTACTGGAGATGATGAGTTTATCTTTGGTGTAGGTGGTCTAACAGCTCTTGATACTATAGATGGTAATGGCGGTTCTGATACAATATCTCTGGCTGGTGGAAGCATTGATATTGCTAATGTTTCTGATGTTGATGTAATTACTTCATCTGCAGCAATGTTGTTAGTTGTAGGTTCTGATGATTTAAGCATTGTTGGTAGTGGAGCTAATGATACAATACATTATGATGCTGCTGATTTAACTGCAGCAGATACTGTTGATGGTGGAGCTGGTACTGATCAGCTTGTTATTGATGCAGGTGGTACAGCAGCTCTTGATGGTGTTGTAAATATTGAGTTATTAAGCCTAAGCAATGCTAGTAATATCTTATTTGGATCTGTAGATTTAAGTACGACGGGTAGCGCAGCAGCAGATACCTTTTCTTTCAACATAGCTGAATTTACGACAGCAGATACCATAAACGGAAATGGAGGAGTTGACACGATAAGATTTTTGGATTCAGGTACGATTAATATAGGTACTGAGGGCGTTAATATTACTAATATTAACAATATTAGTTTAGCAGCATCATCAACAGTTACGTTCAATACAACTAATTTCAATACAACAGGTAGTGCTGTTGTTGATGTATTTAATTTTTCTACATCTAATCTAACAGCTCTAGATACAATAAGTGGTGGAGCTGGTTCAGATATCATTAATTTAACTGGAGCAGGAACAGCTAACGCAACTAATGTTTACGCTGTTGAGGTATTAAATTTAGGTTCGGCGACTACGATTACAGTAGGAGCTAACAATTTTAATATATCTGGTAGTACTGGTAATGATGACTTTATATATACAAGTACTAATTTTACAAGCTCTGATACTATAGCAGGAGGAGGTGGTTCAGATGATATTATAATATCTGATGCGGCAACAATTATAGATGGTGATTTTATTCAAGTGAGTGGAGTGGCAAGTCTAGTTCTTGGTGATTTTGATGCACAATCAGTGGCGGTTTCAACTCTTTCTGATGCTGCTGGCCTTGGAACAATAGATGCAAGTGCTTTGACTGGAACTAATGCTGCAAGCATTAATGCTACTGGTAGGGCTAATGCAATTACTGTGCTTGGTGGAGCAGGAGCGGATACTATTACTTCAGGTAATAATAATGATAGTATTGTTGGGAACGATGGAAATAACGACTTCCAATTTATCAGTGCAAATTTAACTTTGGATGATACTGTTACTGGTGGTGTTAATGCAGATGACCTTGTAATAATTACTTCAGCTAACATTATTGATAGTGACTTTACTAATATAACTTCAGTAGAGAATATCAATTTATCTAATTTTAATGCTCAAACCGTTACATTAGGTGCATTATCAGAGGCAACCGGTATTTTAACTCTAAATGCCTCAGGAGTAACGGGAACTAATACTATTGCATTAGATGCTTCAGCCAGAACTACGGCAATAACAGCAACGTTTGGAACGGGTGCTGATGTATTTACTGGAAGTTTAGGCAATGATAATATTACCTCAAATAATGGTAATGATAGTTTTAGTTTCCTTAATGCAAGATTCACAAGCGCTGATACTATTTCTGCTGGCGGTGATACAGATAAAGTAGTGATTCTTGATGCTGCTACAATAGTTGATGCAGATTTTACCAATATCACGGCTTTAGAAACTATAGAATTATCAGATTTCAATGCACAGACACTTACTTTGGGTGCGCTATCAGATGCAGCTGGAGTTAATTATGTCAATGCAAGTGCGTTAGCTGGAAATACGGTTAATATTGATGCCTCTGCTAGAACAATTGGTGTTATTGTTGATGGTGGATCTGGTAATGATACATTTACAGCTGGATCTGGTAATGAAAGAATTTCATTATTAACAGGAGATGATGATATTATTTTCGCGTCGGCTAATTTCACTAGTCTTGATACAATAACTGGTAGTGCTGGAACTGATGAAATAATTATTTCTGATGCTGCTTCAATAGTCGATGCAGACTTTACAAATATATTATCTACAGAAATATTGCGTCTTGGCGATTTTAATTCTCAATCAGTAATATTAGGTGTGGAATCTAACACATCTGGTCTTACAACTGTTGATGCTAGTGCTTTAACGGGAACAAATACTGTATATGTTGATTTAAATGCAAGAACAGATGGCTTAACTGTTACAACAGCTGCAGGGGCAGATACTATAGTTGGAAGCCAAGGTTCAGACATTATTACGTCAAACGGCGGTGCGGATGATATAATTTTTGCGGCGGCTAACTTCACTAGTCAAGATACTATATCTGCAGGAGCAGGGACTGATGAGGTTATTATAAATGATGCTGCACTTGTTGTTGATAGTGATTTTACAAATGTTACATCTATAGAGCAACTAAGATTATCAGATTTTGATAATCAAACAATTATTTTGTCAGGAGCATCAGATGCAGCTGGATTGACTAATGTTAATGCCGTTGCTTTAACAGGAACTAACCAAGTGACAGTTAACGCTTCTGGTCGAGCAAATTCAATCACTGTGGCCGGTGGTGCTGGTGATGACTCTATTACATCATCAGTTTCAAATGATGACTTAACAGGAAATGGCGGTGATGATGACTTCACATTTACATCTGCTACATTCACTTTTGCAGATACGGTATCAGGAGGGGCAGGAACTGATGAAATAGTTATTAGTGATGCAGCTACAATTGTTGACACAGATTACGCTAATAAAACAAGCATTGAGAATATTGTGCTAGCAGATGGAAATGGTCAATCTGTTCAATTGGGAGGGTTTTCTCAAGCTGCTGGTGTTGTAAATGTTAATGCATCAGCGGTAAGCGGAGTTAACACTGTTGTTGCAGATTTTGCATCAAGAACCAACAATATGACTTATGTTGGTGGGAATGGAGTTGATACTATTACTACTGGGTCTGGTAATGGAAACTATACAGGAAATGGAGGCAATGATGTCTTTAATTTCTTAAGCGGTAACTTTACAGTAAATGATACAATAGTCGGAGGTGCAGGTACTGATATTATTAATTTTACGGATGCGGCTTCTATAGTTGACACAGATTTTACAAATATATCTGCTACGGAGAGGTTAGTCTTTTCAGACTTTAATGCTCAATCTGTTATTGTTGGTACTCTTTCGGATGCAGCTGGTATAAACTATATTGATTTTAGTGCCTTAACAGGAGCTAATACTTCTGTAGTTGATGCCACTGGAAAAGGTAATTCCATTACGATTATTGGAGGGACAGGTCAGGATATTTTTGCTACAGGAGCAGGTATTGATAGTATATCTACTGCTGGAGGAAATGATTTCGTAACTATTACAGATGCCAATCTTTCATCTGGAGATACTATAGATGGTGGTGCAGGTACTGATTCCTTAATAATAACTACTGCAGCAACTACTATAAATGATAATGACTTTACGAATATAAGTGCATTTGAGACCCTTACATTAGGGGATTTTGATAATCAATCATTAACATTAAGTGGCTTATCCGTTACCGCTGGCATAACTACAATAGATGCAAGTGCTTTGACTGGAACTAATGACGTTGATATAAATGCAAGTGGTCGTATAAGTTCAATATCTTTCACTGGCGGTAATGGTAATGATACAATAAGCTCAACTCTTTCTGATGATTTATTGTTTGGTAATGGTGGTGCTGATACATTCCAGTTCTTAAGTACAAGGTTAACAAGTTCTGATACAATAACAGGTGGTGGTGGTGCTGATATAATAGAAATTACTGATGCTGCAACTGTCATAGATTCAGACTTTACGAATGTTTCATCTGTTAATACTTTAACTCTTGCAGACTTTAGCGGTCAAAGTATATCATTAAGTGCATTATCTGAGGCGGCTGGACTATCATTTGTAGATGCGACATCTCTTACTGGAACAAATTCAGTAACTATAGATGCTTCGGCTAGAACTAATACAACAATTTTAAGCGGTGGTAACGGTAATGATACTATTGATGGCAGCAGTGGTATTGATATAGTTTCTGGAGGAGGGGGTGATGACAATATCACTGCACGTGCTGGAAATGATATTCTTTCTGGTGGCGCAGATAGAGACAGCTTTAACTTTATTGAGTCTGATGGCACTCATGGAATTGATAGCATAACTGACTGGGTATCTGCCGATGATGCAATAAACCTAACTAGAACAGCTGAGTTCGTTTTGGAATCAGTGAATGCAGATTTCCTTTCAGCAGATGAGTATGTAGAAGTGGCTGGAGCTATTTCAGGAGACCTTTCTGGTAGTCTGAATGTTGCAAATGATATAATCGTTCTTACTGATTCTGCGGGGGGAACAATTTCTGATGTGGGGAATGCTCTTGATGTTAGTGTGGCTACAGGTGCATCAATGATAATTTGGTATAATACAGCAACTACTTTGGTTACAATGGCTTATGATGATGATGTTCAGGATACAACTGATGCTACTATAATATCTACATTTGCTAATGTTGGAAATACATCAATTGCTGCATCTTTTTCCTCTGGAGATTTCTTTTTGGTATAGTAGAAGCCATTTTCATAATTAAAAACTATTGAAATTATATAAAAACACTATATAATATAGCTACTATCTTAGTATTTTTTTTTAAGATTCTTACAGCATCCATAATTCTATGAGTGCTTTTCTTTCTGTTCTTACTATATAAAAGGAACTATATCATGATAACAACAAACTGGTTGGTATGTGGTTTAATCGGAGTTTTAATTGGTATTATTGCATTAACTGTAATATTTCGTTGGTATTATTTACATCCTCGTGCTTCTAATAACTGGCTTGATAAATACAGTTATGGACAAGAACGATGGCGTTATATCAATGGTTTAATCGATGCAAGCGACGATGATTCTTGGGAACTTTTCTTTGTTGATAAAGTAGATTTTTCTAAGTATGTGGTTGAACGTCCTTCTGATGAAAGAATTTCAGTTGTTCGTGTTGAAGCAATTATTAATGTTAAGAGAAAGCTTGTATGTTTCCCTAACAAAGATATTTGTGGAGTAGCAACAATAGTTGATGTTTTTGGTAATCATGAAGAAACCCTGTTTTCAACTGAGTCTTATTCAGAATTTCTTAGAAATTATGAACATAAGGTTAGCATGCTTGAATATTGGGTAAACATTATTGTTACTCGCATCATATTACGAAAATAACCATGTTAAAAAAAAATACTTTTTTTTTGGAGATAGCTTGCTAACTCCTTTTTTTTTTTGCTTTTTTTATATTTTAAATATAATAATAACTGTTTCCTGATATGGAATTAGACTCATCTTATATCACCATAAATTTTCTTATATTCTCTTATTCTTTCTAACATTTCTACCTTGCTAGAATCAGTTTTACTTAATAAATCTATATATTCAATAATATCGCTAAGTGAAATTATGCTTCTGACTTCTAAGCCTAAATCTTCGGTGATTTCATCTATTGTAGTTTTGTTTCCTTCGCCTTTTTCTTGTCTATCTAATGCAATTAGAACGGCCGATGGGTTCGCTGAATTATCCTTAATTATTTTGTATGATTCTCTAACAGATGTTCCTGCTGAAATTACATCATCAACAATCAGAATATTTCCATTTAATTCAGATCCTACAAGAATTCCACCTTCGCCATGGTCTTTTGATTCCTTTCTATTAAAACTATATGGAACATCTAGATTGTGATTATTTGAAAGCGCAATGGATAGGCTAGAAACCAATGGTATGCCTTTATATGCAGGGCCAAAAATAACATCGTAATCTATATCGGATTGAACTAATGCTTCTGCATAAAATTTACCTAACTCAGAAAGTTGTTTTCCTGTATTAAAAAGACCTGAATTAAAGAAGTATGGGCTTTTCCTTCCAGATTTCAGTGTAAATTCTCCAAATCGTAACACATTGGATTCTATAACAAATTCTATAAATTCTTTTTTGTAATTTAGCATAATAGCCCTTAAATATTATAGTAAGTTTTTTAACTAATAAGATTATTTTAATGGTTGGAGAGAAATATCTTCAATAGTGAATGTAATATTATCATCTAATTTATTATCATCAAGCAACGCAAGGCAGATATTCTTATGCGATGAAAGTAATTTACCAATTTTCTTTTCATTTGCCATTATGATATTATCTTGAACAGCAATGTTTTTTTCTGCCGATAAACAGTAAACGGATTTTTTACTTTTACCTCTGTGTTTTGATCTTGTTGTTACTTCCTGACCAACATAGCAACCTTTGTCAAAATCAATTGCATTTAAGTTATCAAGTCCAAATTGTAAAGGGAAAGAGTCATTACTTACTAAGTCAGAAACTCCTTCTGGAACGATATTCCTAATTCTTAAATCTTCGTATAAATCATACTCACCTTTTATAAAATTCTTAGCTATAAATGATTGGTAGTTATTTTCTTTTTTTATAATTGATCGTGCGAATAATTTTGATGATCTCGGGTCAATATAGGCAACCCCATTACAGAATTTATGTGTAAACCCGATTGAATTTACAACGTTATTATAAACTTCGTCACCTATTAAGGCAGAAACTTCATATTCATCGCTTAAATCTAAAATATTTATTTTAGAGCGAAGTCTGTACATCTTAAGCTTCTTTATAAAGTCTTTTTTATATTCTTCATGGATATCAATAAGATATCTATTTTCATCGATTGTAATAAAGAAGTCGAATAGAAACTTTCCCTGAGGAGTTAGCATACATGTGTAAATCGAACTTTCTTTACTTAATGATGAAATATTTTTGGTAATTATACCCTGCATAAACTCAGATATATTTTCACCAGAAAGTTCAATAACTGAACGATTATTTAGTGGGACGAAATACGATTTTTCCATAATTGTATATTAAAACTTTTCTATGTTATTTATTTATAATATCGACAAGAGATTCTTCAATTTTTTTAGCTACAACATTTTTATCGTAGTTCTTAATTACGTTTTGTAAACCTCTTTCTCCTAATGTAAATGCAAAATTATTATCATCAAGTAATTTCTTAATGGCATGAAATATTTGTTCTGGTGAATTAGGATCTACAAAGACTACATCCATGTTATCGGTCGCTATTTCACTAGGGCCTTCAGTATTTGTGGATATTACAGGTTTTGCGTATGAAAATGCTTCAAGTAAGACAATTCCAAATGGTTCATGCAATGATGGAAGACAGAATATATCTATTTCATCAAAAAACTTTTGCTTTTTATTAATCCAACCAACAAAATCAATTTTATGCTCAATTCCATAGTTTAGAGCCAAGTTATTAAGTTTTTCTGCATCCTCTCCATCACCACCAATAATTGCCCTAAATGGGATGTTGTTTTGGTGTAACAGATAAAGAGCATGAATAAAGACATGGAAGCCTTTTTTGTTAACAAACCTACCCATAGTGCCAATTACTGGAGTTTTATGAAATGTGTTCTTGGTTGTAGCATTTTTGAGATCTATCATGTTGGGGATATGATAGATTTTATCGCTATCAAAACCTTTATCGATAATAATTGTTTTTAAGTCCTGAGTTATGGTAAATATCGCGGAGCATTTATCAATCTGTTTGAGCTTATAATTATGAGCTACTCCAACTATAGGGCAGATATGTTTAGATGGTTTTTGTAGTAATCGTATAGCTCTATTTCCATGTGCTATAAGTATATCTGGTTTGTTTTTTTTCAGTATTTTATGTAAATTACTTTTTGCGACAAAATCCCATTGATTATTATTTTTACAGAAAATAACTTCTATATTGGGATATTCTTCAAAATATGTATATATTTCAGAGTCTGGAGATATAATTACCGTCGATTTATGGCCTAGCTTATCCATTGAAACTGCGTAGTCTAAAAAAGACTGTTCAATTCCACCAAGTCCACTGCTAAACATTGCGTTTATTATATGCATTTTACTACAGCTATTACTTTATATAAAAATTATATTACTAATGTATTATATAATCTTTATCAATTAAATGTATTTCTGAACTTTTTATTACTTCACAACTAGATACTGACACTGAGTGTAATTTTCCATCAAGTGATCTATCCCAAAAATTTAGAAATTTATATAGATTTGGAAAGTCAGGTGTTAAATCAAGCTCTTGCCAGACATAAGTTTGTAAAAGACTAGGGTAATCTGGGAAATGATAAAGTATTTCCGCAGTTGTTAGCCTATATTCATTAAATAGCTGTTCTAATTCTGTAGACATAAATCCTCCAACCTACCTGGTTATTAGATACATTATATCATAAAAATGCTAAGAATCCAAATAAGGCAATTTATCGATATTTAACGAATATATAAAACCATCAAGCTGTTTGTGTATATTCGTGAGATGCTACTTATATGTTTTATTAACGAGATGAATACGATAGGCATTCATAGATAAAAAGAATAGAAATCCAAATGATAAAATCAATTCCGTTATTTCATGACCATGAAAATGTACAAAGAATTTATCAAATACTTTGTTTATATTTTCTTTTCCAATTATAAAATTAACAAATATAGACTGCACAATAATTGTTGAAAAACAGGGTATTAGTATGTAATTTGGGCATATCCAGCTTACTATTTCTACGCATTTTTTAGGTACTATCTTCTTGGAAATAAGTTTAGTTGCCAAATACAGTGAAAATGTTCCGTATAGTCCGATTAAAAATTTAAAGATCCACATGCTTTTTGTTAGACCAAAGCCAATCATGTTATGAAAGTTTATTTCATCCTGCCGATTTTTCTCTTTAAAATAGTCTGGTGGTTCAATATTAAACAATCTCTGTCCGTAACTAATTTCTTCTAAAAAGATAAATAACATTCCTAAGGATAGTAAAAAATACAACCATTTCAGTAGCTTTTTTCCAATGTTACGGAAACTGATATAAATATACCAAGCTAAAAAGAAGCAAATTAGATAGTTGATTTCTGTGGTTATTTCTAAAATTCCGCCTTCTAATACGTGGGAATGATATGCATGGATACTCATATTTCTTTTAAAAACAAAAAAGAAAAGGAAAACAAATACAGGACAAAGAAATACAAATCTTTTTAGAAGAAATTTTGTTTTGTTCATAATATATAATTCAAACTAGTAAGCAAGTAGAGTGATTATACATTATTAATATAAGATTGTCTGTTTTTTAGAACCATTATAATTTAGCAGTTTATTTTTTATTAGTAACTATGTGAAATTATACTCATAATTTTGTGAGCATTAAATTTATAATAACGAATATTGATTTATATGGGGATTGTAATAATATTACAATGATGGAGAAATGCCTTGTGAGCGGGTTTTATTTACTAGATCAGCGTGATTAATTATATTTCCATGACTCTCTTTTTCTCTTAGAGCTTCTTCAATAAATAACCTTTGGCGTTTTTCTGTGAAGCTTTCATTACCGCCATCTAGATCTTGTTCATAATATTCATCTTTTCCTGCATTGAATAATTTTTGTACCCAGCTTACAGGATCTATAAGAATAGTTTCAGCAATTTCAGTTAAAAGCTCTGTAGATTCACCAGTTTTTATAGATGATTGAACTTGATTTGTTTTTGTATCAATTTCACGAGATACTAAATTTACCCAACTTCCAGCGGTATTAACAGATTCATTACCTGAATCTCTTATCATTTGCGTAAAATTTGAACTCTCGTTAGACATAATTTATAAGTATCTTCTATTAAAATTTATGGTATTTTAACATACAAAAGTTAATGTTTCCTTAATGATAAAAATAATTAGCAAAATATATGAGTGATGACGATAAAAATTTCTGGGATGAATATACTGATGATGTAAGTAAAATTTCTTCGAAAGAAAAAAACATTGATGACATTATTACTAGTAAAGACAAAGAATATGTTAAACACAGAATGGAAGATAACTCAGGAGATTCTAGCGGTAGTGATTTTGCTAATATGTTTTTCAATGCTCAAGAACAGAAAAAAATACAATATGATGATTTAACTCATGGAAGCCAAGATAATATTGATAGGAAAACTGCGTATAGGTTTAAAAGCGGTCAGATGACTTGTGAGGCGAGATTGGATTTGCATGGTTATACTCAACAGCAATCCTATGATAAATTAATTCTATTCATAAAAAAATCCTTTGATAGTAAAAAGAGATGTGTTCATATAATTACTGGAAAAGGACGTAAAGAAATAGAAAATAGTGGAGTATTAAAGGATATGGTTCCTATCTGGCTCAATAGTCCTGAGTTGCGACCATATATACTGATGTTCTCATATGCCAAGATACGCGATGGAGGAGAGGGCGCTCTCTATGTTCTATTAAAGAAAAACAGTTTCTTATAAGATCTGATGTCGTGCTTACTATAATTGATCTGACTATTTATATAATTATTTGCAATTATTCTTCATAGCAAATTGCATTTCCAAGCCTGGTAAATATGTGTTGTGACTATAGATTGGAAATTCAGGAGTTGAAGTTTCGTAATATAGCATTTTACCTTTCCATTCAGGGTGTTTTGTTAGAAGGGAATTATAAAGCTTTTCAATATTTTCTAATTTATCTAAATTTTCGCAGACACATTTTTTATTATCTTTACCAGTATCCATACATTTCATAACGCTTTTAGACATGATACCCGTAACGGCAGATAGTGATTTTGCATCTTCTATCTGATTTGCAGGAACATCATATTTATCAACTTTAATTCCAAAGGCATTAAGCCCCAATGGTAATAGTAACGCAAAAGCTAAGACTAATATTTTTATCATAATTAATTTCCTGAAAACTATTAACTAGTAAATAGTAACTATCAGAAATGATTAATTAATTACCAAATACTCTGCTAAAAATTACATCTACATTTTTTGTATGATAACTGATGTCGAATAGTTTCTCAAGATCTGACTCATTAATCCTATCTGTAACATCTTTATCGGCTTTAAGTTCAGTTAGGAAGTCTTTACCTTCAGTCCAAACTTTCATAGCATTACGTTGTACATAGCTATATGAATCTTCTCTAGATACACCAGCTTGAGTTAACCCTAATAATACACGTTGTGAGAATATCAGCCCACTAAGTTTATTTAAGTTAGTCATCATATTCTCAGGATATACAACTAGCTTATCAACACATCCAATTAGTCTGTTAAGAGCAAAATCCAGAGTAACAGTAGTATCCGGAGCTATACCTCTTTCAACCGAAGAATGGGAAATATCTCTTTCGTGCCATAATGCAACATTTTCCATAGCTGGGGTTACAGATGATCTTACAAGCCTTGCAAGACCAGTTAGATTCTCTGTTAAAATAGGATTTCTCTTATGCGGCATTGCAGAGCTACCTTTTTGACCTTTAGAGAAAAATTCTTCTGCTTCTAGAACCTCAGTTCTTTGAGAATGCCTTATTTCTGTAGCTATATTTTCTATTGAACTTGCTATAACTCCAAGTGTAGCAAAGAAAAATGCATGCCTATCTCTAGGAATAACTTGCGTAGATATTGGCTCGACGGAAAGACCAAGTTTTTCTGCTACATGAGCTTCAATAGATGGATCTATATTAGCAAAAGTTCCAACTGCTCCGCTAATAGCACATGTAGTAACATCATCACGGGCTATTTTAAGCCTTTGAAGATTTCTATCCATTTCCGCATAGAATCTTGCAAATTTTAAACCGAATGTAACTGGCTCTGCATGAATACCATGACTTCTTCCCATACATGGCATATCTTTTGTTTCATACGCTCTCTTTTTCAATACTTCAAGAAGCCTTTCCATATCATCTATTAATATTTCAGATGCTTGTTTTAATTGTACTGAAAGACAGGTATCCAGTACGTCTGAGCTTGTCATTCCTTGATGTACAAAACGTGAAGAATCTCCAACATGTTCTGCAAGGCAAGTTAAAAATGCAATTACATCATGTTTAGTCACTGCTTCTATTTCATCAATATGGTTTACTTGATCAGCCCAGTCTTTAGGAGCTTTATCCCATATATCCTTAGCTGCTTCTTTTGGAATTACTCCATTTTCTGCTAGTGCATCACAAGCATGAGCTTCAATCTCATGCCAAATTTTAAATTTATTAGCTGGTTCCCAAATGGATACCATTTCTTGTCTGGAATAACGTGGAATCATAATGTTTTTCTATAGTTTAATTTGTGACTGTAATATTTTTGTGCACATAAACACAACATTGAATAATAATCAATAAATTATGTGTTATTAATTATTTATTAACACTTATATATTAGTATAATCATCAGATACTTTACTAGAGTATCATTTTTTATATTAAAAGCGACTTTTGGAGTTAATAATGGACGATTTTTCTAGTAGTGATTCAGCTATGTTAAGCGACTCATCACCTAATGGTGAATTTATTGGTGGTTCGCAGACTATAACTGAAATTCCTAAAACTGAGGTTCAACATTCAAGGTAACCTCGCAGCGAAGAGCTAAAACAATGTCATTTGTTACTAAAATAACAAAATCTAGCTCCGAACCAGTTCATATTATTGCTTGTAAATACCCCGACGGAAGAGATTGCTATTATATAATAGCCTGCTCAAAGCAAAAAATTTCAATATTAGAAAAACTAGAAGATGGCGTTTTTAACGTTAATGATTACGGTCTTGTGATTGCTTCAGGTTTTGGAAAAAAGCCCACTGATAATGTTATAGTCAGCTTAAGGGATGAGTATAATATAGATCTCGATAAAATATTCTCTTGATTGGTAAACAATAGTATAGCTTTAGATATTATATTTCTATAAATTTCCCATATTCCTTAGCTTAACCTTTGGGTGTATCTCATTTTGAGATAGTACTATAGTTGATGGTCTAAATCTTTCAATTATTGCTCGGACATAAGGTCTTATAGCTGGACTGGTAAGTAATACTGGTAAATCACCTTGCATCGCAAATCTTTCATAATTATCACGAACCTGTTTTATGAAATCTTGTAAAATACTTGGAGCCATAGCCAATTGTTTTTCCTCTCCTTGACCAACAAGACTATCTGCAAAAGCTTGCTCCCATTTAGGTGAAAGAGTAACTATAGTAACTTCGCTACTTTCATCGGCATTTGCATAACTGATTTGTCTAGCCAGTCTGCCTCTAACATGCTCAGTTATCATGGTCATACTATTTACTACTTTACTACTTTCTGCAATTGCCTCGATAATTGTTGGAAGATCTCTAATTGAAATCATTTCATTCAATAGATTTTGTAGAATTCTTTGCACGCTGCTTACTGTTACTTGAGCAGGTATAGTATCCTCAACAAGTTTTTTATGTTGTTCGGAAAGACCATCAAGTAGTTTTTGAGTTTCGCTATATGATAGTAGATCTGAAATATTTTCTTTAACAATTTCAGTTAAATGAGTAGTAACAACAGTTGGAGGAGGGACAACAGTATAATTTTTAAATAGAGCTTCTTCTCTTTGTGCTTCAGAAATCCATTTTGCAGGAAGCCCAAATGTAGGTTCAACAGTATCCTCACCTGGAAGTGTTATTTTCCCACCCATCGGATCCATAATTAAAAGCATTTCAGGTCTAATTTCACCTCTGCCACACTCTATTTCTTTAATTTTAATAATGTAACTATTGGCTGGTAATTGCATATTATCTTGAATTCTTACTGCAGGCATAACAAATCCAAGATCTTTAGCCATCTGTTTTCTAATAGCTTTTATTTGATCAGTAAGTTTTTGACCCTTGCCATAATTAATAAGAGTCAGTAATCCATAACCAAGTTCAAGCCTTATAGAATCAATTGATAATGTGTTTTCTATTGGCTCTTCTTCTTCTTCTTCCGCTTCCTCAGCAGGTTTTGCTTGCTCGGCTTCTTGCTCTTCTAGAATTTCTTGAAGTTCATCAACAGATTGTAAAGGGTTCTTGTTTAAATACCAAGCCGCTGCACCAGCAACTCCAGAAATTGCAAGAAATATAAATGTTGGCATACCAGGAGAAATAGAGAAAATAAATGCAATTACTGCCACTAAACTTAGTACAGAAGGAAAACGACCTAATTGGTTTATAACTGCCTTATCAGCTGATCCAGCTACTCCAGATTTTGTAACCAAAAGACCTGCAGATACAGAAACTATCAAAGAAGGTATTTGTGATACAAGACCATCGCCAATTGTTAATGTTGTATATGCTCCAACAGCATCTACAAAAGGCATCCCTTGTTGAACTACACCGATAATAATTCCAGCTACAAAATTGATGAATGTTATAACAATTCCAGCAATAGCATCACCACGGACAAATTTACTAGCACCATCCATTGCTCCAAAGAATGTACTTTCAGATTCTAGTTCTTTTCTACGTTTTTTTGCTGTTGGCTCATCGATTAATCCTGCAGATAAATCAGCATCTATAGCCATTTGTTTACCTGGCATAGCATCTAAGCTGAATCTTGCTGATACTTCTGCGATTCTTCCAGAACCTTTGGTAATTACGATAAAATTTATAAGTGTTAAAATAGAAAATACAATAGCACCAATTAAAACGCTTCCTCCAATTACTAGCGATCCAAATGTCTCAATCACATTACCAGCAGCAGAAGGCCCTAGATGACCATTGGATAATATAGTCCTTGTCGTGGCGATATTTAAGGAGAGTCTAAGTATCGCTGCAATTAGTAGGATTGTAGGAAAGCTATTGAAATCTATAGATTTTTCAATAAAAATTACGTTTAGAAGAATTAATATTGAAAAAGTAATTGATATACTCAATAGAAAATCAAGAACCCAAGTAGGGACAGGAAATAGCATTGCAGATAAAATACCCATAATGGCAATAGCCATTACAATACTGCCTCTATTTTCTATCCTAAGCATTCTATCTAGACTTAGACCGCCTTTTTGAGGTGCCGCACCAGTTGAGTTTGATAATGTTCCGTTATTATCAGCCATTCTATGGATTCTCTACATTGTCATTATAAATTTTTATTTTATTTCTCAGGGTTCTAATTGATATCCCTAAGATAGTTGCCGCATGGGTTCTGTTACCAAGGCAGTGGTCGAGTGTTCCTAAAATCAGCTCTTTCTCAACACTATCTACAGATCGTCCAACAAAACTATTTATATTAGCATTTGCTTCAGAATCTGCATTAAGGATAGCGGAATTATTTGCATGAATATTCTGATTATTATCATTGAAGCCTTCAAGAAGTAGGGAGGAGGTTAATATTTCCTCATTATCATTTAGAAGAATAGCCCTATGCATAGTATTCTCAAGCTCTCTTACATTCCCCGGCCATGGATAAGATAAAATAGCATTCTTTGCATCATTTGATAACGGACAATATTTAATATTATTAGCTTCTGAGTATTTATTGATGAAATATTCAGAGAAAACCAATATATCATCGACACGTTCATGTAATGGTGGAATTTTTATCTCTATCACATTGAGTCTAAACAATAAATCTTCTCTAAAAGTTCCTTGTTCAACTTCTTTTTTTAGATCTCTATTGCTTGTTGCAAGAATCCTTAAATTAAGTTTAATTTCTTGATTACCACCAACTCGATATATTACTTGCTCCTGAATTGCCCGTAATAATTTAGCTTGAAGCCTAATATCCATTTCGCTTATTTCATCTAAAAGCAAAGTTCCATTATTTGACTCTTCAAATTTACCAATTCTCCTTGCAGCAGCACCAGTAAATGCCCCTTTCTCATGACCAAATAGTTCTGACTCAAGTAAGTTATCTGGAATAGCAGCACAATTTACAGAAATAAATGGTTCTTTATTTCTGTTACTTTTATTATGAATATATCTTGAAATTACCTCTTTACCAGTTCCAGAATTACCAGTTATCAAAATATTAGCATTAGAAGGTGCAATTTTATCTGCAATACTAACTACTTGTGCCATTTTTTCTGACTTAAAAAGTAGTTTGTCATTTTCCTCTGTTGCAGCTTCAAGTATTGCTGCAATTAGCTCCTCATCTGGAGGTAGGGGGATATATTCCTGCGCACCAGCTTTAATAGACGCAACGGCAGATTTGCTATCCGAATCAATTCCATAAGAGATTATAGGTATTGTGATATGTTCACGTTTTAAATTATCAATAAAAGTTTTTATATCTAATGTTGCTTTCACCATTACGGCATCAGCACCTTTACCCTCAAGAATGAATTTGAATGCCGCGTCTATATCAGGACATTGAGAAACAGACGCGCCATGACGACTCGCTATTTCACTAGCTTTCGTAATGTAGTTGTCTATCTGTCCAACAATAAGAAGTCGCATTTAATATCCTTTTATATTTTAAAGTAATTTAATCTTTTTTCGGGTGGTAATATAGCATTTAATATCATTTCAAGTTTTCTAGGGTTTTCTTTTCTGCCAATAGAAATAATTGTTATTAAATATATTTGCAATATCATCGATTCAGTTGAAGATATTCTTTCTAGCTTTGAAGCCAATGGAATAAAAACCATGAATGATAATATAGCTCCATATAGAGTTGTTAACAAAGCAATCGCCATTGATGGACCTATAGATGAGGGGTCTTCTAGATTTCCTAGCATTTGTACCAGGCCAATTAATGTTCCAATTAATCCCATTGCAGGAGATATATCTGATGCTTTTCTTAGGATGCTTGAGCTTGTGCTATGTCTTCTTAGAGTTGCTTCAATTTCATTTTCCATAATCATTTCAACTTCTTTATAGGGCATTCCATCAATAATTAGATTTAAACCTTTATCCAGAAATTCATTTTTCTTATATTTATTGGATGAGTTTTGTAGACCTAATATACCATTTTTTCGTGCATCTTCAGCTATAGATAAAGATATTTTAGCGGCCTTTTGTGGGTCTTCTGTGCTATAAAATACAGTGCGTAAAACAAGCAATTTTGCATTCCATACTTCTTTGATAGTGAAGCATGCCATTGTTAAGAAATAAGTTCCACCAACTACTATCAGTAATGACCTTAGATCAATAAAACCCAAAACGCCACTTTCTGATTCTCCTAAGGAAATGGAAACTAATACTAGAATAAAAGTAATCCCAATTCCTAATAATGTTGATATGTCCGTAATTTTTTGCACTTTTGTTTCCGTTTTTAATTAGGCGCGTTGTTGTTAATTATTCTTGTACTATTCGTTAGGCGCATTATCTGCCTTAAAAATTTCTGTCATTGTAATGCCAATTTTTTCTTCAACAATCACAATTTCACCTCTTGCAATCAGTCTTTCATTTACGAATATATCTACAGGGTCACCAACTTTACTTTCTAGCTCAACAACTGAATTTTTACCTAGCTTGAGTAGTTCATTAATAGCTATAGTCTTTTTTCCAAGAACTACAGTTACTTCGACAGGGACATTAAAAATAGTTTTAAGCGGAAGATCCGGTAAGTCCTCAAAACTCTGATTTGAAGTATTTAAAATAGCTTCTTCTACATTTTCTTCACTCATTTTATTCCTCTTTATCCCCTATATTAGAATTATCTAATTGATTATTAGTTTGAGCTTCATTCTCAACATTCTCTTCTGTACCTGCAGCTTCATTAACTTCTGAATCTGTCTCAGTAGTTTGAGGTTTTTCTTCTATTGCATTATCTGGCAAGGCATTTTCCGTGATTGCAGAATCATTGGAATCAACAGATTTCTCATGCTTAATGTTAAGCCTCTTATGATTCATTATTTTTTCAATTTCTAACCATATTTTTTCTGTATCTCTTTGTATTCCACCATCATTCCATTTTACTGAGAAGTCATTGGTAGGGATATCGCTACTATATCTAATGTCCATAAGTCCAGAAAATCTATCTTTATTGAATTTTTTTCCGATATATTCTTCAATATTATCCTTTAAATTCTCATGCACTAATATAGTTATTTCTGGCTTTCTGATTGCTGTATCATAAACGTCATCCACCATTGTTTTTATTGCATCAATTATACTATCATCAGGATATAAAAGAGTTATTTTATTAGCAATATCAATTGATGCTTGAGTAGTAATTTCTTTCTCAACTGCAATTACATTATAATGTGTATTAAAAAACCCTTCTATTTTATTGGAGAAATCACTAAGTGTTGCAATTAATTGTTTGTCTGTTTCTGTTGATTCATTTTTCCCCTGTATAATGCCTTCCGCTATACCCTGATTTTTAGCTTGTATAATATCCTCTTCAGAATACGTAATTTCAACTATTTCTTCCTCAATGTCTGTATTGTCATTAAGGGGAATATTTGTTGCATTTACTGCATTAGGATCAATAGTTTCTTGATCTCCTAAAGCTCTAAAAATAAATGGTTCGACTTTCATAATATCTCCTAATAAACCATTTCTTCAGTTACTTCATCTTCAGGAATTACGATGTCACCACTTTCAGCAAGCTCTTTAGCTGTATTAACTATACTTAGTTGAGCTTCATCAACATCTCTCATTCTTACAGGGCCTTTGCTTTCCATGTCCTCTTTCATAATTTTAGCTGCTCTCTCAGACATATTGGAGAAGAAAAGCTCTCTCATTTCATCATTAGCACCTTTAAGTGCTATAACTAAGAAGTCTTTATCAGCTTTTGATATTAATGTTTGTATGCCCGATGCATCAATATTGATAAGATCTTCAAATGTAAACATAAGCTCTCTGATTCTTGTTGCTGAATCGTCATCTGTTTTCTCAAGCATTTCAAAGAATTTTGTTTCTGTGTTTCTATCTAAATTATTAAATACTTCAGCCATTAACTCATAACTATCAACCTGCTGAGTAGTAGCAAGACTGCTCATGAACTCAGTATTAAGCGTTTTCTCAATATCAGTAAGTATTTCATTCTTAACAGGCTCTATAGTTAACATGCGTTGTATTACATCCATAGCGAAGTCGTCAGGAAGAACTGTTAATACTTTTGCAGCTTGTGTAGAACGAATTTTTGAAAGCACAAGCGCAGCCGTTTGTGGATACTCATTTTTTATAAATGAAGCTAACACTTCTTCATTAACATTATTAAGCTTATCCCAAGTGTCTCTACCTTCAGGCCCGCCTAATGTTTCCATCATTGCTGCAGCGCCTTCTTCACCAAGGGCTTTTGAAAGAATTTTCTGAGTATTTGAAGCGTTTCCAACAATTCCACTTCCTGTAGATAACTTGTCAGAGAATTCAGTAATTAGATTTTCTGTTGATTTTGTATCTATAGTTCCCAGTGATGACATAGAAGAGGAAATAGCCTTGATCTCATCTTCAGACATCATTGAAAAAACTTTTGCTGCAATATCTTCCTCCAAGGACATCATAATAACTGATGCCTTTTGTAATCCTGAAAGTTTAGATGCGCTCATTTTAACCATAAAATATTAATCCTAATTATCTTCATTCATCCAATTTCGTATTACCTGAATAGTTTCTTCTGGGTTGTTATCAATAATATCATTTATTTTTTTTACTGGTGAAGCATCCATCTTGTTTTGAATCATTTCAATGTCCATATCTTCTCCAAAATCCTGATTTTCCATTTCAAATTGAGCCATTGAATTCATTTGTTCTTCAGCTAAGTCAGTAGGGGATATTTCAAATGCTTTATTTACCAAGGGCTTTATTACAAGAAGTATCGTTAAAATAGCGACGATACCAACAACAACGGTTTTAAGTATACTATCTAAATCCTTTTTAAGCCAAGAAAGTGGGTCGTCATCAACTAGGAAATTCTCAGCATTTTTAGTAAATTCCATGTTAATAACTTCAATCGTATCACCCCTTTTTTCATCAAAACCAACGGAAGATTTCACTAGAGTTTTAATCTGATCGAGCTCTTCATCTGTTCTTGGTATGTATTTTTGAGTTTCTGTTTCTTCTTCTTCATCTACTAGGGTCTCATATTTTCCATCAACAAGAATTGCGATAGATAAACGTTCAATTTTTCCAGTTTCTGAAACAAAGTTAGTTTGTTTCTTTGATATTTCAAAGTTAGTTATTTCATTCAGTTGATTTGATTTATCTCCACTTCCGCCATTTCCTGATGATACAGATGCGTCTGGTAGATTATTAGCAACGGAAACCCCTGAACCACTTCCTCCACTAGTAGAGGATGAGCTGTTTTCAGTTGTTTGTACTGATCTTGCTACTTGTCCATCTGGATTAAATGTCTCAGAAACTGTTGAGGTTCTGTCAAAGTTCATTTTTACATTAACCTGAGCTCTTACTTTATCAATTCCAACAATTTCTTCAATTATTGATTCTAGATCGTTTTTTGTTCTTTTTTCAAAATTCTCAACATATTCCTGCGCTGTAGAGAAACTATTTGTTCCGCCAACTGATCCATCTTCGTTATCTCTACTTCCTCTAGCAAGTAGCCTTCCGTTATTATCAACTATTGTGACCCTTGATATACTAAGGTTAGGTACGGCAGATGATACTATATGTTGGATAGATGATATCTCATTTTTGGGTAATTTATTTTGGTTGTTTAATGTTATTATAACGGAGGCTGAAGGCATAACCTTTCCTTTACGGAATATCTCTTTTTTAGGTAAAACCAAATGAACCCTTGCATTTCTAACCGATTTTAAAGAAGCAATTGTTCTTCCTAATTCCCCTTCTAACGCTCTCAGTAAATTTATATTTAATACGAAATTTGAAGTACCAATGCCTTCATCCTTATCAAAGACTTCATACCCAACAATAGAACCTTTATTTGGCAATCCTTTCGATGCTAGAGCCATTCTAATTTTTAGTATTTCAGAACTCGGAACCATTATTTTTCCAGAAGTGTCATTTACTTCAAAAGTAACACCCATTGCACTAAGTTCAGTAGCGATAGTACTATTATCTTCAGATGATAAATTATTGTAGATTGGCGATAATACAGGTGAGGTAAGTCGCATTGACAAAAATGCAAATGCCAATAGCAATATAATGCCCACAACTGATAATATGATAACCCTAACCGAGTTCATCCCTTGCATAGACTGGATGATTGCATTCATCTATTTTTCCTTGTTTTCCCCATGCATTCCTTTAAAGAAATACCAATCACCTACTTGGTGATTAAAATAGATGCCTACTTGGCCACTCTCTCACATCACTCTATATTTAGAGACACGCACTACTATAATACACAACATGTTGATATGTAAAGAATCATATTTACGATAAAAGACTAAAAAAACACGTAAAATTCTTTACATAAAATATTAGTATATAAAATTAACTTATTGATTTATTGATATATATTATGGCGCAAGATTTTTATTTTTTATTCTTATATAGGAATATATAAAGTTACATCTTGATCTCTTGTGTTGCAAAATAGCTGCATGTTTTTTAACTAAGCAATTTTTGCCTAGTTTGCTATAAAAGATAAGTAATTAAATTAAAAAATGGGAGGTTTAATTTATTTATGTTTTTGTTATTGTAATTAGATATGTAGTAAGCACATGGAAATGAATCAATTTAGCATTTTACCTGCAAATCATACATTTGTTGTTGGAGAATTAGTATAAATAAATATAGGCAATTATCAGGCGCATTAATCCACTTGTGACAATAGTAATATTACTGATTATATGGAAATATTTTTGTTCTTAAAGATTTAAGAAAATTATTTCATCTTTTCTTCTTTAAACATAACGTGCTTTCTAGCAATTGGGTCATATTTACGGAAAGATAATTTTTCTTGTAATTGTTTAGGATTTCTTTTTTTAACAAGAAAATATCCAGTTCCAGCAGTGCTAGCAAGTTTAACTAATATTGTATTTTTTTTAGCCATTGTATTAATCCTAACCTAACGTTAACTAATATATTTTCTATAAACTATTTTCTGAAGAAAGCCATCATATTGGATATCTATCTTCATTAATAGAGATGTGCAAATTACATAAAATTTTCTAACTGTCAAGCAATAAGCGTTGTTATTATATAAAAAAGATAATAAAAATAAAAAAAACTGCGATTATTTAAATAAATATCTTGCGCTTATATGCCTAGTAACTATTTTAAATATTAGCGATGTATAGATTAATGGAGAAGTTGTGCATATTGTTCCAAACAATATAGAAGCAAGAATGTTGGAGATTATAAAGCCACTTAAAGGTGATATAGGCGGTAACTATGCTCTGCATTTTCATTTATCAGAATTACGGGAAGAGTATAAAAGCGAATTTCAACAAAGAATTGCCGTAAATATATTAAATGATATATTTCGTTATTCCGAAGGATTCATACTCGTCAGTAAAGATGGTGACATATTTGTAATTTATCATGGGGATGAAAAATCTCTACTTGATAAATCTATTTTTCAACTTAGATATCTCTTTGTAGATGATCCGCTTGCCAATAATGCTAATGGTGAGGAAAATGAGAGCTTTTGTACATTGTATGTACTCTCTTTTCAGTGGAGAGCATTCCATCGTCTATGTAGTGAAAGATTGGCTCTTATAAGTCAAGGTGAACCAAGTCATCAAAAAACACCAATAAAGGATAAGAAAGGAACACTTACACCTTCTAGGCTTGTTGATATTGAAAGGGAATTGGAAACTATCGATATAGAATATGCGTTAAGGCAACAGCCTATATGTGCAATTAAAAAAGATAAGCCAATAAGGCATGTATATAATGAAGTGTATATAAATATTGGTCATTTAAGACGTTTACTCAATACAGATTGTAATTTGACTAGTGATAGGTGGCTATTTAATTATATTACCGCATCTCTTGATCGATATGTAATTGATATATTGCCAAAAAGAAAAAAGAACTATTTACAAAAGCCAATAAGTATTAACTTAAATATTAACACTATCTTCTTACCAGAATTTGAAAGATTTTGTGATAAGGTTATTAATAAAAGTAAAATATCCATAGTTTTGGAGTTACAAGTATTTGATATTTTTTCTGATATGCATAATTTTTTAGAGGCAAAAAAGTTAGCACAATCTTATGGGTGTAAGATCTGTATTGATGGCTTAACTAACGAAAGCTTTGTGCATGTAAACAGAAAAAGTTTAGGGTTTGATCTTGCTAAATTGCAGTGGAATGCAGATATGGAAGCTGATCTTAATAGTGCTGAAAATAAAGTTTTAGCTAAGGCGATTGATCGCTGTGGATCTAATAGAATGATTTTGTGTAGATGTGATAGTGAGCATGCTATTGATTATGGTCACGCTCTAGGAATCTCTCTTTTTCAAGGACGCTACCCAGATCGTGTTCTGGATCCAGAGTCATTGGTTGTAAATTAAATAAAGTATAAATATAGGGTGTAAATAATGAGTGCAAGAAAGGGTGATATAAGTTTAGTTATTTGTCAGAATAATTCTGATAAGAGGCTTGATATTGAAAATGTTGGTGAGAATAGAGCAGGTATAGAGGGTCTAACTGGTTTTTCTGCAAATGAAATAATTGGTAAATCATTATTTGACTTAGTTCCCGCTAACATTCAGGAAACATTTGAGGACTACATTGAATTTGAGAATGATGGAAACGACTTAGGTGATGTTGTCCGTAAAATCCGTGACTTTAGATTTAAAAAAACCACCGGCGAGGAAGTATCTTTAAACACGAGAATCCAAAGTGGTGTATCTTTTGATGGCGTCGATAGATTTATTCTTATAGTGAGCCCTAAGAAAGGGACTTCAGAATTATACAAGAAACTTAAAGACTTACAGGAAGAGCAAGAAGTAGATGAAGTTTCTGGAATTGCAAATAGCAACTCATTTGGCCAGAAATTAGAAGCTGTCTGTGAGTTCGTAAGAAGAGAAAATCTAGATGCAAGTTTTGCTATTATATCTATTGATAAATATGATGGTATCGTAGATTTATACGGAGAAGGAACAGGTAATGGCCTTATTCATGAGGTAACATCTCGCTGTAGACAAACTTTCCGTGATCTTGACATACTTGGTTATCTAGGTGATGGTATCTTTGCAGTAATATTAGTTGGCGCAGATGCTGGCACTGCCTCTATTCCTTTAAATAGACTTAGATGGCAGCTTTCTAATCAGCCATTATTTATACCTCTAAATAATAACATTAAGGGAAGTCTAAGCACATCATTTACATCAATATCTGATGAAGATGATGCGATAGGGCTAATCTCAAAATGTAGAGGCGTACTTAAAAATGACAGCGAAGAGAATAAATTAATTGAGATTGAGTAATGCGCCCATCTGTTCTGGATGTTTTGTTTTCCCATATTATCAAATTAGATGGCATTGGAGAAAAAACTTTCAAAAACTATGAAAGGCTTTGCGGCACAAGAATTAAGAATTTAATTTTTCATTTTCCTTCTTATTATCTCGATAGACGTAATATTAAGAATTCATTAAATGGTCTACAATCTGGGGAATATGCATCTCTTACAGTGGATGTAGTTGAGCATATTCCTGCTACCAGACACTCAAAAGCTCCCTATAAAGTTATCTGTACTGAAGGAATAAGGCAAATTGACTTAATTTTCTTTGGAAAATCAACAGATACTTATGTAAAGGCAATATTACCAGTTAACAAAAAGGCAATTGTAAATGGTAAGGTCTATATTTATAATCATAGGCCTCAAATGACGCATCCAGACTATATAGTTAGCCCAAGTGCGAAGTCTAAAATACCTGATATAGAACCAGTATATCGATTAACAAAAGGTGTAACTAATAGACAGATTTCGAAAACGGTAAAGAATGCCTTAAGTCTTGTAGATAATCTTCCAGAATGGATTGATAGCAACGTGCTTGTAAAAAGGAAATGGAGTTCTTGGAAAGAGTCGATAGTTGCAATGCATAAACCTAATACTATACAGTATGATGAATTACAAACATATCAGGATAGGCTTGTTTATGATGAGCTTTTCTCTTATCAATTGGTATTAGCACTTACTAAAAAAGAAAAAACTGTTCAGGAAGGTATAGCATTTAAGTCGAGCACAAAATTTAAAGAAAAATTTACTTCAGCTCTTCCATTCAAGCTTACAGATGGGCAAATTGACGTTGCTAAAGAAATATCTTTTGATATGGAATCTAACTCCAGAATGATACGACTTCTTCAGGGGGATGTTGGAAGTGGAAAAACTGTCGTATCTATAATTGCTGCCCTTGATGCTATAGAGTGTGGTTATCAAGTAGCTATTATGTCCCCAACAGAAATTTTAAGTCAACAGCATGCTTTATCTATAGGTAAGATGATAGATGATTCTGCTTTAAATGAAGATGTAAAAATTGTTCTGCTAACAGGTAAGGATAAAGGAAAATCAAGAAAGGATAAGTTAGAACTTATTGAAAACGGAGAGGTTAATATAATTGTTGGAACTCATGCGCTTTTTCAAGAACATGTAAAATTTAGTAATTTAGGTCTAGCTATTATAGATGAGCAACACCGCTTTGGTGTTAAGCAGCGTTTATTACTTTCATCGAAAGGAAATAATATTGATCTTTTGCTAATGTCAGCAACTCCAATACCGAGAACATTAACCTTAACTTTATATGGAGATATGGATGTTTCAATACTAAGCGAAAAGCCGAGCAGCAGAAAAGATATCGAAACATTTATCATGCCCAAAATGAGAATCCCAACAATCATGAGCAATTTAATTAATCCAATTTCCAAAGGAGAAAAGATATATTGGATTTGCCCATTGGTAGAGGAAACAGAAGGCTCTGAATTAACTGCTGTAAGTGACAGGCTAGAGGCATTGAGAGCCATTTATGGTGAAAAAGTTGCAATGGTTCATGGGAAAATGAAGGCGACAGAAAAAGATAACGCTATGTTAGAATTCAAGAATGGTAATGTAGATATTCTTGTGGCAACAACAGTAGTTGAGGTTGGGGTAGATGTCCCAGAGGCAACGGTAATTATAATTGAGAATGCTAACCAATTTGGATTATCTCAATTACATCAGCTAAGAGGAAGAGTCGGCCGTGGTAATAAGCAATCTTCATGTATACTGATTTATAGTAATGAAATAAGCGAAACTAGTAAAAAACGCTTGCAGATAATGCGTGAAACAAATGATGGATTCAAAATTGCAGAGGAAGATCTCAATATACGTGGTGGAGGGGATATACTTGGTACAAAACAAAGTGGAATGCCAGAATTCATTATCGCTGATATTCATAGAGATAGAGATATTTTATATCTAGCTAGAGATGCCGTAAAGAGAATGGTTTCAGAATGGGACAATATACCTGATGATGAGAAAATACCCCTGAAAGTACTGTTATATTTATTCGATTACGATAATCAAATGCAGCTATTAAATGCCTAGGTAATCAAGTATTCCCTCTATTCTAGAGATACTAAAAAATTACAGATAGAATTAATTTTAATAAAAAATAATATTTATACGTTCTTAATCTTTTATTAATGTTTTTTCTATATAGTTTATGTAATAAATATTATTACTAATTCTAACAATAGGACAAACAATGGTTGATTTTAAAAGTTTAGTTGCTGGTGCTGTTATGATGGCAACTGGTGGAGCTGCTTCAGCTGATGCACAAGAGAATGTAGAATTAGAAAGTGCTCCTCAAGCAGATAATGTAGAAATGACAGCTGATGCACGTGAGTCATCTGCCTTAAAGGAAGCAAAAGCTGCATTTGCAGAAACAGGTTTAATTGAAGCAGCTGATATAATTGATGAAATTGGTGAAACTGCAGTTGAAACTAACCCTACAATTCAAGAGAATACTGCTAGTTCTCCAAAAGAAGTGGAAACAACAAATTTAGTAGAAGAATCTGCTTTGAATACAGAGTCCCCAGGAGTTGAGGAAACTGAAAGAAATATTCCAGAAAAAAAATCTGCTGGAGATGTAGAGACAGCAAATGTTGATAGTACTGTTCTTGAAGAAATTGCAGAAATTAAAGCAAATGATCCACTTGGAACGGTTACGACAACAAGTGAGACTCCGCAAAGTTATGAAGCGGCATTAGAGGCTGCAGCTAACCAACTTGAAGGGGTGACTGGTGGTCAGGATGCTGATCATAGTGACGTATCGAAGTCTAATGTTGAAGCATCTCAAGAAGCTGAAACCGGTCAGAGCAGATAATAATAATTTTTCGCAGTTTTTCTGTATAATAAACGTATAATACTATATTATAATAACTAAGAAGATAGTTATAACTATTTTATGGTGGGTAATATATGTCTATTGATGCGTTTATAGCTTTGAATCGCTTTGGTTTTGGGCCTCGATTTGGAGAAATATCTAGAATTTCCAGAGACCCAAAAATATGGCTATATAATCAATTAGAAACAGGTCAAAGAACTCAAATAGGTCCCGGCTTACTATCCACATCAGACTTATACAAAAAATACTCCAAGAAAAATAAAACCAAAGAGCAGAGAAAGAAACTAAATTCTATTTTTAAAGATATATATCAAAAGGAAATGGAAGCTCGCTTCAATCTTGCTCTTGAAACAGACCAGCCTTTTATAGAAAGACTGGTGCATTTCTGGAGTAATCATTTTACGATATCAGGAAAGAAAAGTCCTATTCTAATGGCGGTAGCTGGGGCATATGAACGGGAAGCAATAAGACCAAATGTTCTAGGTAATTTTACGGATATGCTGTTGGCAGTTGAAAGACATCCAGCAATGTTGGTCTACCTAGATAATATCCATTCTGTTGGTGAAAACTCATTGGTTGGCAAGAGGAAAAATAAAGGGTTAAACGAGAATCTTGCACGTGAAATATTAGAACTTCATACTTTAGGTGTTGGCGGTGGATACACTCAAAAAGACGTTATATCATTAGCCAAAATAATTACAGGATGGAGTTTTTCTCCGCACAAACTTGGAGGCGGTGGTGGTTTTAAATATAATCATTATGCTCACGAACCTGGAGATCATATTCTTCTAGGCAAAAGATATACGAAAGTAGGTGAGTCACAAGGGGTTGAAGCCCTTAAGGATTTAGCAAGAAACCATTTTACTGCAAAATTTATTTCTACTAAGCTTATCAGGCATTTTATTACCGACAATCCAGACATGGATAGCGTTAACCGACTTACAAAAGTTTTTACCAATAGTAATGGAAATTTAAAATTAGTATATAAAGAGATGTTAAATCTTAACGTATCATGGCAACAGTCTCAGGAAAAAATTAAAACACCTTATGAGACGATGGTTTCTTCTATAAGATTAACTGGCATACCAAAGAAAATAGACTTTGAAAAAATTATTCAATCTCTCGCACTATTAGATCACTTGCCATTCAATGCTCTATCTCCTGCTGGCTGGTCTGACAAGGCATCAGACTGGATGTCGCCCAATGCTTTAATGAATAGAGTAGAATGGTGCAATGCCCTTGCTTTTTTAACAGAAATTGATCGTGACCCAAGTGAAATAGCTAAAGAAATTATTGGGCCAATTGCCTCAAATGATGTTTTAACTTGGATAGCCAGAGCGCCAACTAAAAAAGATGCCTTGGCACTATTGCTGGCTAGTTCTGAATTTCAGAGGAGATAACAATGAATGAATTAAACAGAAGGGATTTTATAAAATCAAGTGCTTTGATAGGGTCTATACCATTTTTATACCCTACTTTTGCACATGGAATGATGAGCTCTAAGGCAAAAACTGACCAGAGATTAGTAGTTATTATTCTAAGAGGTGGAATGGATTCCCTATCAGCTGTAATACCTTATGGTGATAGGGAATATTATTCCAAGAGAGGGAAATTAGCTATCGATGCAGATAAAGTTCTCAGGTTGGATAATTATTTTGGGTTTCACCCATCGTTAGAACCTTTTCATAAATTGTACAAGAACAAAGAGTTATCAGTTATACATTCTACAGCATTGCCATATAGAAATAGATCACATTTTGATTCGCAAAATGTGTTAGAACTTGGTTCAGATAGACCAAATTCTACAAGTGATGGTTGGCTTAATAGGTTGGTAGGTGAGATAGATAATTCCAGTAAAAATTTAGGTCTTTCATTGGGGCAAATAGTTCCATTGATAATGAGAGGGGATAATAAAGTATCGTCTTGGGCGCCCTCAGCTCTTCCTAAAGCAAGTGGTGACTTAACCTCGCTTGTACAAAATATATATAGTAATGATCCGTTATTTAGAGATAATTTTTCTGAAGCAATAAAAATCAAGAATAAAGCAAGTAATATGCTAAGTGCTAATAGAGAAAAAGAAATGACGGCACGAAGTAGGTCTCCTCAATCTATTGTTCTTATGTCAAGAATGGCAGGAAAATGGCTTTCTGAAAAGGATGGACCAAGAATTGCCACATTAGAAATGGGTGGATGGGATACACATGCAGCTCAAGGATCTGTTGATGGAAAAATATCAAATAATTTTAAGACTCTATCAAGGGGAATAACTGCACTAAAGCAATCTTTAGGTAAAGCATGGGAAAATACAACAATTGTAACAATGACAGAGTTTGGTCGTACTGTAGCAATGAATGGAACAAACGGAACAGATCATGGAACTGCATCATGCATGTTTGTAATGGGAGGTGCTGTAAATGGCGGTCAAATATTATCTGATTGGTCTGGCTTGCAAGATACAAGACTATATGAGGGGAGGGATTTAATGCCAACAACAGACTCTCGAAGTGTATTGAAGGGAATAATTAGAGATGTATATGGTATAAATATCAGAACTTTAGATAATTTTATATTCCCCAATAGCTATAATGCAAAACCAATGATAAGACTTATAAAAACATAGGGAATATTGTGGGGTTATAGTAGCTTTAGAAATATGAATTAAGTAATATAACTATTAAGGATATTCAACTTTTTATGTAGATAAAAAGAATATATATATGTATAAAAAGCTATGAAAGAATTTCAGAGCAAAAAAAGAAGAAAAGTTGGCTTTAAACTTATTTTAAAAGTAATTTTTTGGGTGATACTATTAATAATAGGAAAGCTTATATATGGAAGTATTTCAAGTGGTACTATTTCGCTGAACGATGCTAAGAATTATAATACTCATGATAATAAAAAAGCTCTTAAAGTTTTATTTATAGGTAATTCTCATACATCAGCATTTAGAATAGACCAACTTCTTATGGAAATATCCTTATCTCAGAAGGAACAATATTATCATATCTATGCTGAGTCAGTTGCAGATGCTCAGCTTTTAACAATTAAAATACATTGGGAAGCAGGAGAAGCTCTTCGTGCTATAAAAAGGAGAAAATGGGATTATGTAGTACTGCAAGGGCAAAGCGCTATGCCACTTGACCCTAAAGCCCGTGCAAATTTTTTAAATTATTCTAAGGCCTTTGTTAAAGAAATTAATAAAACAGGTGCTAAAGCAATATTTTATGGAACTTGGCCATATACAGCTAGCAAGCTAAAGAAGTACAGAGCAGAACTAACAAAATTGAATAAAGGTAGATTCGCTGCCACAATAAAGAATTTTAATCCAGACTTACATTATAGAGCTATAAATTCAATATATTTAAAGGCAGCAAAAAAATATAAATCTACTGCAGTTCTTACAGCACCTATTCGAAATACAGCTCCACAAGATATAGCATTACAAGAAAATGGTAATTACAATACATTAGCAGGTGCTTATTTAAATGCACTGGCATTTTATAAACATATATTTTCTGCCAACAAGTTTGATGAAGATACTTATGTACCGGTGATGTTAGATAAAGATGATGCTAGAAGACTAAGAAAACATGTAGAGAACTTTGGTAAGAAAGTAGCTAAAAAATAGAAATTTTAATATTGTTAATTAATTTAATAATAAATAATATTTTTTCTATATTTCTACACTCGATAAAATAACACCAAACACTTGTATTCGCTAATTGCAAATCAAATTCATTATTTATTAAAAACTGCCAATACTTTATCTATAGAATTAATAATCATATCTAATTCATTGTTATTTATAGTAAATGACGGCATAACATATATTATGTTGCCGAAAGGTCGAAGCCAAACACCATTTTCAATAAATAGCTGGCGCATTCTAAATATTTCATGCCAACCAATTGATTCATCAAGTTCGATAACTCCAATTGCTCCTTTGACTCGAACATCTGTTACTATTCCATACTTCCGAAATTCCTGAAATGATTCAGATAGATATAATTCAATTTCGTCAACTCTTTGTATAATATTATTGCTTTCAAATAGATCAAGCGATGCATTTGCTGCAGCACATGCAAGTGGATTGCCCATAAATGTAGGACCATGCATAAAGGCATTATATAAATTATCGGAAAGAAATGTATCAAAAATTTCATCGGAGGCAATCGTTGCAGCAAGAGCAACATGACCTCCTGTTAGAGATTTGCCTAAGCACATTATATCTGGTTCGATAGATGCTTCGTTACACGCAAAAAGGCTTCCAGTACGACAAAATCCAGTAGCTATTTCATCAGCAATGAACAAAATATCATATTTTCTACAGATTCTATAAATTTCAGCTAGAGTATCAGCACTGTAAAATTTAAACCCTCCAGCGCATTGAACAAGAGGTTCTATAATCATACCAGCTACAGTATGGTGTATTCCCTTTACTGTTTCCTCAAATTCAGAGAATTCATATTCATCCGTTGGAATTTGCATTACATATTGGCGAGGCATGAACTTATTGAAAGCACGGTGCATTCCATCATCAGGATCGGCTAGTGACATAGCTCCCATCGTATCTCCATGATATGCATTATAGAAACTGATAAATTTATGTTTGTGAGTATTATTTTTATTGTACCAATATTGAGCAGCCATTTTCATAGCAACTTCAACCGCTACAGACCCTGATTCAGCAAAAAAGACTTTTTGAAGTTTATCAGGTGTTATTTCTACTAATCTGTTAGCTAGTTTATATGCCTGCTTATTAGCCAGTCCTGCAAACATTACATGACATAATTCAGAGCTTTGTTCTTTAATTGCATTAACAATATGATCATTTTGATAGCCATGGCATGTACTCCACCAAGATGAGAAACTATCAATTAGTTCGCTTCCATCTTCAAGTTTAAGAGTAACATTTTTTGCAGAAATAACAGGAAGTGTTTCCGGCGCAATTTGCATTTGCGTATAAGGAAGCCAGACATCTTCCAACCCTTTTTGTACCCAATTGGACATTATATCTCCAAAAAATTATGCAGATTGAGTTATGTATTCACTTTCATTATGAGACTTATTAGACTCATTTGATTTCATTACTTGTAGGCCTAATTCTTTCAGTAATTTTATATCTTCATTCTCTTTCGCATTACCAGTTGTTAGCAACTTGTCACCATAGAATATTGAGTTAGCGCCAGCCATGAAGCACAGAGCTTGAACTTCTTTACTCATACTTTCTCTACCTGCTGATAATCTTACAAAAGATTTCGGGCATACTATGCGAGTAACAGCTATCGTTCTAATAAAGTCAAAATTATCGACTTCTTTAGTGTTCTCAAGATCAGTTCCTTTTATCGGTACTAGTTTATTGATTGGGATTGATTCTGGTTGAACTTCAAGATTTGCCAAAGTAGCAATCATTCCAGCTCTATCCTTAATAGATTCTCCCATACCAATTATTCCGCCCGAACAAACTTTAATACCTGAATCTCTAACTAATTGAAGAGTATCAAGTCTATCTTGGAAAGTTCGTGAGGTTATTATCTTGTCATAATATTCTTCTGAAGTATCGATATTATGGTTATAGTAATCAAGACCAGCAATTTTAAGCTCTTCTGCTTGATTCTCATCTAACATACCTAGCGTCATACATGTTTCTAGACCAAGTCCTTTAACTGATTTCACCATATTTACTAATTCTGGCATGTCACGCTCTTTAGGATTTCTCCAAGCAGCGCCCATACAGAATCGATTTGATCCAGATTCTTTTGCTTTTTTGGCAGCCTCAAGAACTGTATCAGTTTTCATTAGCTTTTCAGCTTTAATGCCAGATTTGCTTTTAAAGCTTTGTGAGCAGTATTTGCAATCTTCCTGACATCCACCAGTTTTAATACTCAATAAGGTACTCATCTGAATTTGATTATCAGGAAAGTTCTCACGATGTATTGTCTGTGCCTTAAACATAAGGTCATTAAATGGCAATTCGAAAAGAGATGTTATTTCTTCTGTTTGGTATTTTTTATTATTCATAATCTGCATTTTAGTTGGCATATTTATTTCTATGTTTTACAAATAGATTTCATAGTTATGAGGAAAAATGTCAAATTTACAAGAAAATTGCCTATCTAGACTAAAAAAAATTAGTGATAAGAATCAATTCAGAGAGATTTATTCTTATAATTCAGTGGATAGCATCAATTTGATACATAATGGAGAAAAGTATATTTCTTTCTGCGGAAATGACTATTTAGGTCTATCTTCTAATGAAAATGTTATCTCCGCCATGAATGATAGCATTAATAATGTCGCAGGAGCTTCTGCATCCAGACTTGTAACTGGTAGCAATCAAAAATATAGAGAGTTGGAAGAACTAATTTCATCAATGAAATCCATTGAAGATTGTTGCGTTTTCGGAAGTGGATATCTAACTAATATTGGAGTTATTCCAGCTTTAATGAATAGATATGATTTAATAATATCGGATAAATTAGTTCATGCTTGTATTATTGATGGAATTAAACTTTCTGGAGCTGTACATAAAAGATTCAAACATAATGACCTAAGTGATTTAGAGGAAATTCTAAAGAAACATAGGGATAAACACAGCAATTGCTTGATAATTACAGAAACAGTTTTTAGCATGGATGGCGATCTAGCCCATGTAAATGATATTTCCGATATTGCAAAAAAATATGATTGCTGGACAATGACCGATGATGCACACGGTTTTGGTGTAATTAATATTGAAAATAAGTGCGATATTCAAATGGGAACATTATCAAAAGCAGCTGGTACTTATGGAGGCTATGTATGTGCTAGCAAAGAAGTGATTTCGTTAATAAAAAATACTGCTAGAAGCCTTATATTTTCAACGGCATTACCAGAAAATATAATAAATGCATCAATTGTCTCATTGAATATAATGAAAGATAATCCGGATTTATCGGTTAAAGTGCTAGAAAATAGCCGATATTTTTCCCAAAAACTTGGATTAACTAGTGCAGAAAGTGCAATAGTACCTTATATTGTCAATTCTGAAGAAAAGGCTCTTGAGATATCTGCAAAGTTAAAAAAGGATGGTTTTCTGGTTTCTGCAATTCGTCCACCAACCGTAGCAGAAGGTTCTTCAAGGTTGAGGTTTACATTTTCTAGTCTTCATAATAAAGATATTATAGATCAATTAGTTACATCCATGGAAAGGATCATTGCTAAATAGCTAATAGAATCTAAATGGAACAAGTCTAGAATAGAATAGGGTAGAGTACAAAATTTGTCTAAATATAACGTAAATCTATTAAAGAATGATTTTAGTAAGCATGCAGATAGTTATAATAAATATGCAAAATTACAAAAGATTGTGGCTGATGAATTATCTATAGAAGCCAAGGAAAAGATTCTAGAGAACTATAGCAAATCACAGAGCAAGATATTGCTAGATGTTGGCTCTGGAACTGGTTTTGTTTCTCAAAATTTAACAGCAGTATCATTTAGTAATGAGAATAATATCAATATTATTCAGTCTGATTTGTCTGAGAAAATGTGTAATATATCTTCTGAATATTCTCCCTCAGTTAACTCGGACATGCACAAACTAGCTTTTGCTGATGACTCAATAGATATATTCACTTCATCATTAGCGGTGCAATGGTCAAATAATCATAAAGCAATATTTTCCGAGATAGATAGAATTTTAAAACCGAAAGGGATTTTTATTATTTCTAGTTTTGGAAATGAAACTCTTTGTGAGTTGAAAAAAACTTTTGAAGAAGTTGATGGAAATACAGATCGTATAAATAGTTTTTATAACTATAATCAGCAATATATTGAGAGAAATATCCCGAATAAATATAATGCTAACATTGAGAAAAAGAATTATATTCTTGAGTATAATAATGTTATAGAACTGATGAAAGAAATGAAGAATATCGGCGCTAATAATAAAACTTACTCAAGGAATAAGGCAATTACGAAAAGCGATCTTAAGAGAATTAATGAATATTATAATGAAAACTTTTCAAATAATAATGGAAAAGTTACCGCAACATGGGAAGTTGTATATTTAACATCTGAGTTGGAATAGATTCATGAAAAAATATTTTATTACAGCGACAGGTACAGATATTGGAAAAACCTATCTTACTACTGCACTAAATAATCAGCTTAGAACAGTATATGAGAAAAATACATATACTATTAAGCCAGTAATTAGTGGCTTTGATAAAGATAATAGGGATAATGATACTTCTCTTATTATTGACAGTCTTGGAATTAAATATAATGATGAAAATATTAATAAAATATCTCCATTTAGGTTCTCATTACCGCTTTCACCCGATATGGCTTCAGAAAAGCAGAAAGTAGAATTATCATATCAAAGTATTCTTGAATTTTGTAAGAAAACAATAATGAAGCATGATAATAAAAACACCAATACAGATGACTGTATGTTTGTAGAAGGTGTTGGTGGAGTTATGTCACCCATATGTGTAGGAAAAACAAATCTAGATTTAATTGCAGATTTAGATATATCTGTTATATTGGTTTGTGGTAGTTATCTTGGTAGTATAACTCATAGCTTAACTGCGATAAAAACTCTTGAAGAAAGAAAAATTAATATTTCTTCAATTGTTATATGTGAATCTTGTGAAAGTGAAGTAGACCCTGATGATCTAATAAAATCAATGAAAGCTTTTACAGATCATAAAATAGTATTTATAAAAAGAAGTGATTCCGGTAATAATCTAAAAAATATAAATATTATCGAAGAAATTTTGTAATAGATCTTTAATTTTAAAGGGTAGAAAAATTAAAATATGTCAAGATATCAGAAAATAACATCAAGTGATGCCCCAGCTGAGAAAGATAAAAATGGTAATGAAATTTACTATACTACTTTTATGAGAAGGGTGCAGGCTGCTTTAATTGATTTGATAATATTCTCATTCATTATTCTGATATTATTTGGACAAAGTAATATAATTTCTAATGATGGCTTTGTAGCCCAAGAAAAAACCAAGGTATTAAAAGGACAATTAGAAGCAGGAGAAATTACTGAAACAGAATTTAGAGAAACTGTTACTGCAATCAGAGTTAAGGTAATAATTGGTGGATTTATACGAAGTATAATGCAGATTTTTATATCTATCTTTTATATAATACCATTCTGGATTTATAAATCAGCTACACCAGGGAAAACATTAATGTCTATGCGTATAGTCGATGAGAAAACATTTCAGCCAATGTCAAAGAAGCAATGTATATTAAGATTTCTTGGTTATATTATTTCGGGGTTATTCTTATTTATTGGATTCTTTTCAATATTATTTAATAAAAAGAAGAGGGGCTGGCATGATAAAATTTCTAATACTGTAGTTATACATACTAAAAATCTTGATTCTGAAGAGGAAAAAAATAAAAAGTTTAAAAGAGATACAATAATGTTTATAGGAATATTATTATTTCTTGTTGTAAGTAAAGTTTTCTTTAATTAACAAGGACTTATAATTATGAAGAGAGTTCTATACCATTTTCCTTTGTCGCCATTTTCTAGAAAAATAAGGTTGATTTTAGCAGAGAAAAAACTAGATTTTGAACTTGTAGAAGAGAAATATTGGGAAAGAAGGAGAGAGTTTATAGCAATGAACCCAGCTTCTCAAGTGCCTGTATTATTTGAAAATGACAAGTATATTGCTGATTCTATTGCTGTATCTGAGTATTTGGATGAAGAATATACCAAAATAAGATTGATTGGCGATTCGATAGAAAAACGCTATGAAGTTAGACGAATTGCAAACTGGTTTAATAATAAATTCTATTATGAAGTCAGTAAGTATATTGTTGATGAAAGAGTTATTAAATTTTTAAATAACTCAGGTGAGCCTAATTCTAATGCATTAAGAGCAGCTAAATCTAATATTAAATATCATCTAGATTATATTGAGTTTCTGGTAAGTAATAGAAAATGGTTGGCAGGTGAAGAATTTTCTTTAGCTGATATTACGGCTGCAGCTCATTTATCAGTATTAGATTTTCTTGGTGAAGTGCCTTGGGAATATAACGAAAATGCTAAACATTGGTATTCACTGATTAAGTCTAGACCGAGCTTCCGCCCATTATTATCGGATAAGGTTCTTGGGTTTAAGCCACCTCCATATTACAAAAATTTGGATTTTTAAATGACAGATAAAAAGAAAAGACGCCATGGACTTACCGTTAATGTAAAAACGGCTAAAGGTAGAAAATCCTCTTCTACAAATTGGCTAAGAAGACAACTAAATGATACTTTTGTAGATAAAGCAAATAGTGAAGGCTATAGATCTCGTGCAGTTTATAAATTAACTGAGATAGACGACAAATATAATTTTTTAAAATCAGCAAATGTTATCGTTGATTTGGGGTCAGCTCCAGGAAGTTGGTGTCAGGTAGCTGTCGAGCGTACAAAAGGTAGAAGTAAAGTTATAGGAATAGATTTACAGGAAATTGAGCCAATTGAAGGAGTTGATTTTCTACAAGGTGATTTTCTAGATAATGATGTACTTGAAATATTTGAGTCTATGCTCCCTTCGGATAAAGTTGATGTTGTAATGAGTGACATGGCTGCTTCTGCATGTGGGCATCCTCAAACAGACCATATAAGAATTATGGCATTGTGTGAAGCTGCTGTATATTTTGCAATAGATTGGTTAAACGAAGGAGGGTTCTTTGTATCAAAGGTTCTTCAGGGTGGAGCAGAAAAAGAATTACTCACATTACTAAAATCTAATTTCAAAACTGTAAAACATATTAAGCCAGAAGCTAGCCGAAAAGATTCTGCAGAAATGTTTGTAATTGCAGAAGGTTTTAAGGGGAAAAAAGAATAAAGAAAACTAAATTAATAATTTTTTATTAATTATATGGTTTCTTAGAACTAGAATTTCATTTTGTATATATTAAAATTTTATAGTTGTCTTTGACTTTTTTATATTACATATTTCCGTTCATTCTTACAAATGGATTTTAATTTATTTCAAGCTGTATTCTGCATGCTGTATCCTTATTTGATAATAGATAATTTGCACCTGTTGCAGTTACTAGAGCATCTGTACATGGATTTGCTCCACAGCCAAGGCAGTATGCTATAACTTTTCCATCGTCTGCTAAACCATCATCAATTTTTAGATCAATTTTTTTAACATCTGCAGTGTCTATATATGGTCTATTTCCTCCAGTCATAGGGACACCTATAATCTTAAGGTAATTCATTGTTCTTTCTTTTCTATATACAACAAAATCAGTTGTGAATATGCGACCAGTTGCCACATTTGCATTAATAGGAGGTTTATAATAATACTCATATTGGTCTGTACTTGTATTAGTATATTGATAACTTTTATTATCAAGAAGTTCAGACAATGACAAATGTTCATATACTCTTAATTGTTCTGTTCCTGAGTCAATCTTTTTATTGCCATCTCCATTACAGTTAACTCCTGAATCTAGACATTCTGGCCAGTATTCTTGTGCATTTGGAATGTCTCCAGGAGAATAATCATACTGATCTTGGAATAAAATAAAGGCAGTTTTATGTATTTGCAAATCTTTTGCCATCTGATTCACTTTTGCAGATTTTACTAAAGACTGACCACCAACTACACCTCCTACAATTAAACTTATTATTATCAAGACTATACTTAGCTCTATCAGAGTGAAGGCATTTATATTTTTTGCTATTCTCATATCTATTATCATCGTAAAATATAGTGATTATTAGTATATAACTATAATGTTTTAATAATTGGTATTATAGCAGATTTTTAATTATTTTACCATTTTTATAATCTTTCTTCGCCTGTCGTGCCGACTGCGCAAGAGGTGATAAATTATATTGTTTATCAAAAGCGTTACCAAAAATTTTCTCATGCTTCGTAAGTTTATTCTTAATCCCGTAATCTATCCCTATAATTATTGCAGCAAGAGCTTTATATGGTTCTGAGTTCGGGCAGGGGACTCGATGCTCTAAATTACGCTCGTTAGGGCTAAAGGTACTCGCTGGTATTCTGATTGAAGTGGTTCTGTTATTACCGCCCCAGCAAATATATAGTGGTTCTGTTGCATTTACTATATTAGTTTCATCACAAGAATAGCGTAAATAATCATCTTTATTTGGTGCAAAATATATCATCGACTCAGCCATTAACTCACAGAGTCCATTAGCAGAATATATCATATAATCTGTTTCAACATCATCCAGACCTTTTGCATAAGCATTTCTAAGATCTTTATCATGTAAACTTGTATGTACGTGAAGGCCTGAGGCTGGTTCTTCTGAAAAAGGTTTTGAATCAAAATATGCTTCTACATTATATTTTAGTGCAATTTCAGAAATAATTTCTCTAGTCTTAATAATAGCTTTTGCAGTATCCGTTGCATATCTAAAAGTTGGAAAAATTACCTCATACTGATTATTACCATGTTCTTCAATTATATTTTCTATGGGTATTTCATTGTCATGGCATGTAGAAAATACTTCATCCAGAATAAGTTTATGTGAATCAGAGTTATTATCTGATAAATAAAATTCCAATTCAGCAGCAGTTATAAGAAATAATGAATGGCTATTATAAAACTCCTCTTCAAGCTTTGCTAATATAGATTTATAATTCTTTTTATCTTTTAATCCTAACATTACAACTCAAGTAATTAATATTGCCAATCCAGTATATTCATTAATATTATATATGTATTGTCAATTTTTAAACTTTCTTTACAAAACATGTTTTAAGAACTAGATTTTTTATTTCTTTAGTTCGGCATTCTATTTCTTCAACATTTGAAGTTAGTCTAATATTCTTGACGGTAGTACCTTTCTTAATAGTCGAAGAAGAACCTTTAACTTTCAAGCTTTTAATAACATTAACAGAATCCCCATCATTAAGAATATTGCCATTACAGTCTTTAGTTTCATCCATTGGAGAACTCCTATATAGTGTAAATATATAACGCTATTTTGATAAAATAAAAGTAGAACGAAAAATGGGAGCATTTGCCCCCATTTAAATTTTTGTATTTAGAAAATAAATTAAGCTACTTTCTTATCTACTTTTTTATTCTTAGCAATCCAAGGCATCATCGCTCTAAGCTCTGCACCTGTTTTTTCTAATTGATGCTCTTCACCAGCTTTACGATATGCTTTTAATTTCGTTGCACCATTTTTACTATCTTCGATGAAATCTTTTGTGAACTCACCAGATTGGATACGATCTAAAACACCTTTCATTGCTTTTTTAGCATCAGCAGTGATAACAGCAGGACCACTAACGTAATCGCCATACTCAGCTGTGTTTGAAATTGAATAACGCATATTAGCCATTCCACCTTCATAAATAAGGTCTACAATAAGCTTCATCTCATGTAGGCACTCGAAATATGCCATTTCAGGTGGGTAACCAGCTTCAGTTAATGTTTCAAAACCAGCTTGCATAAGTGCTGTAACACCACCACAAAGAACAGCTTGTTCACCAAATAGATCAGTTTCACATTCGTCCTTAAATGTTGTTTCGATGATACCTGAACGTCCACCACCAACACCAGATGCGTATGATAAAGCAATTGCAAGAGCATTTCCTGAAGCATCTTGATCAACTGCTACAAGGCAAGGAACTCCACCGCCAATAGTGTATTCACTTCTTACGGTATGACCAGGTCCTTTTGGAGCTACCATTATAACATCTAAATCAGCTCTAGCTTTGATTAAATCAAAATGAATATTCAAGCCATGAGCAAATGCAAGAACTGCACCTTGTTTAATATTTGGCTCAATTTCATCTCTATATAGATCGCCTTGGAATTCATCTGGAGCAAGGATCATAACTACGTCTGCGTCTGCTGCTGCATCTGCTGGAGATTTAACATCAAAACCTGCTGCTTGAGCTTTAGCAATGCTTGATGATCCATCTCGTAGACCAATCACAACATTTTCAACACCACTATCTTTTAAGTTTTGTGCATGAGCATGCCCTTGGCTACCATAGCCAATGATTGCAACATTTTTATTTTTAATAATACTAAGGTCAGCATCAGCATCATAGTAAACTTTCATAATATTCTCCAAAAAATTAAAATAATATGTTTATAAAAAATTATAAACTAGTGTCCATAAAATCTGTTCCCCTTGAGATTGCCGTAATGCCTGTGCGACAAACTTCTTTAACTCCCAAAGGTGTCAATACATCAATAAATCTATTAAGATTTTCAGATGTATCAGATATCTCAAATACAAACGAGTTTGCAGTTGAATCTATAGTTCTTGCATTAAATCTATCAGCTATTTTCTGAGCTTCGATTCTATCATCTTCGTTATCAGTTATAACCTTTATAAGACCAAGTGTTCTTTCAATATGAGGGCTGTCTGTAGACAGGTCATTAACTATATGAACAGGAACAAGTCTTTCTAACAAAGAGATTATTTGCTCTATAACAGGTTGTGTTGCAATTGTCACTACAGTTATTCGTGAAATTGTTCTGCTATGGTCAACTTCGCTAACAGTAAGGCTATCAATATTATAACCTCGGCTAGAGAATAATCCGATAACGCGCGAAAGTACGCCAAACTCATTATCAACAAGAATAGATATTATATGCTTTTCAGGTTCATCATTTATGTCAATTATCTCATAAGTAGATAAACTGTTTAAATTATCACTAGACATTTATACCGCCTTAGCCGCTTCATCTTTATTAACTTCAATTTTCTCATGATTTGGACCAAGATTGACTTCGTAATGTGCCGCACCTGCAGGGATCATTGGGTAAACATTCTCTTCCCTGGATACTCTCATATCAACAACAACAGGGCCGTCTATTTCAAACATTTTCTCAAGTGTTGCTTCCATATCACTAACTTTATCACAAATTAACCCTTGCATTCCAAACGCTTCAGCCAATTTTACAAAGTCTGGAATAGTTTCCATATAGCTCTCTGAATATCTATTCCCATGGAATAATTCCTGCCATTGTCGAACCATACCCATATATTGATTATTTAAAATCAATAACTTAACAGGAAGTCTATATTGAACTGCAGTTGACAATTCCTGAATATTCATCATAACAGATGCTTCACCAGAAACACATATAACTAAACTATCTGGGTGTGCAACTTGCGTACCAATTGCAGCAGGTAATCCATAACCCATTGTACCCAATCCACCGGATGTCATAAATCTATTAGGTTTATCGAATTTCAGATATTGAGCTGCCCACATTTGATGTTGTCCAACATCAGTTGTAACGTAAGCATCTTCCTTCTTTATTTTCTCATTTAATACATCAAGAACCCATTGAGGCATGATTACATCAGAACTGTCAGTGTATGAGATGGATTCTTTTGATCTCCACTCATCAATTTCTTTCCACCATATATCTAGATCTTGCTTATCGGTTTTATAGTTTTCTTTTTCCCATATATCCAGCATTTGCTCAATTACACGATCAGCATCACCTACAATAGGGATATCAACTTTTATATTTTTATTGATAGATGAGGCATCTATATCTACATGAATTTTTTTAGAATTAACGGAAAAAGCATCAATCCTTCCTGTTATTCTATCATCAAATCTTGCGCCTATGCATATCATTACATCGCAATTTGCCATAGCTAGATTGGCTTCATAACTTCCATGCATTCCTACCATTCCAAGGAATTGCTCATCATTTCCAGGGTAACCACCAAGCCCCATTAAGGTATTGGTAATAGGGTGTCCTGTTAATTTTACTAATTTAGTAAGCAATTCAGCTGCATTCTTTCCAGAATTAATAATTCCACCACCCGTATAGAATATCGGTTTCTTCGCATTAGCAATTAATTTAACTGCTTCTTTAATTGCATCTGCATCACCATCTTTTGAAATTTTATATGATGATCTCTTTGTTTCATCTGGATGTTGCTCATTATACTCATATTGAGCTAGCTGAACATCTTTCGGCAAGTCAATAACTACAGGGCCAGGACGGCCAGATCTTGCAACATAAAACGCCTCTCTAACTATGGAAGCAACGTCTTCTACTGATTTAACCAGATAATTATGCTTTGTACAAGACTGCGTGATTCCAACAGTATCTGCTTCTTGGAATGCATCACTACCAATTAGATGGGTAGGGACTTGACCAGTTAGGCAAACTAGTGGAATACTATCAAGCAAAGCATCTGTTAGGCCAGTGACAGTATTTGTTGCACCTGGGCCACTAGTTACAAGTAGTACTCCAACTTTTCCAGTTGACCTAGCATAAGCCTCAGCGGCATGTGCCGCTGCTTGTTCATGACGTACTAGTATATGCTTTATATTGTTTTGTTTAAAAAGTTCATCATAGAAAGGGAGTACTGCACCACCTGGATACCCAAAAATAGTATCAACCCCTTGTTCTATCAACGACTTTATAACAATGGAAGCTCCTGAAAGTTCCATGATTATGCCTCAATAATGTTTCTTAATATTTAATTTATTGTCTTATATAGAATATATTAGAAGAATCCAAGGAATTTATCATCTTCTTCTTCAATAATCCTTAAAGGGTTAGACTCATTGAATATACATGCTATATCAATTCCCTTCCTAAGAGTAAATTGTTGTACGACCTTCTCGACGACCATATAATTCCCTTTTATTCTATAATTAACCAATTCCTCATTTCCATGCTTGTCAACACTGAAAATAGACGGTAATTCTGCGTTTTTATCTTTAAATTCAAAGAATGTAAATTCGCCATCATCAAAAATACTTAATGGAACTACCAGATTACTTCCACTAAATGAATAATTTCTATTAATTTCTTCTTCAGGTATATTAGCGATTTCATCACTACTTTCATCATCATCACCACCATATATAAATAAATCAGCTTCACCTATTTCTTTTGGGTACGTGAATCTAGCAGTAAACGTCATCTCTTCATCTCTTATATCCTCAGCTTCATCAGCGTATAGCTCAAAGTTATATTCCCTTCTTGATGTTAGGATGGTCATATTAGTATTGGCCTCAGGAGAAATAGGCTTCAAGAATAATCTATGTCCTTGCGGAATCATTTGCCAACCAAGTGTATCACCCATTGTAACTGTTAAGATTTCTTCATCTCTTGCAAATATGATGCTTGATTGGTATCTATAATATCCAGTATATATATATATATCATCTGGATTATAAATATAAGTTCTCAATCTGTTGTCCGTAGCGAGAGGCATACTTTTTTGTAAAGAGTGTGCTTGCATTGGTAAAAGAACTGACAATAAAACTATCAACAGTAAAACATTTTTTCTTATTTCTATTTTTTTCATTCCTACTTAATCTCCGTAGATTGGTAATCTTCAACTTGGAAGTATAACGGCAAAAAATTCTTTTTGCTACGAATAAATGTAATTGCATTGTAGGCATAATCAATTCTAGCCTTCCATTTTGTTATATTAACACCATTTTTATTAGTTTCAATGCTGTTAAATGTTATAAATGCTGTATTATTGAATTGAGGGTATTCTATAACATTTCCTTCTTTATCAGTATGTTTTTTAGTTTCTGGAGTAGATTTTTCAATTCTTATTTGAGCATCCTCTACTTTTATTTCCCTTAAGGTATGTTCCCTATACTTTAATCGGAAGCTCTCCGGATTTCTAAGGCTCGAAAAAAACGCATATGTGTTCTTTATATAATCATTTGAAAAAGAACTTATAAAATTCGAATTTGCAGACATTTTGGCAAAGTTATTTTGGTAATCATATTCCTCATACGACTCAACATACTTTCTTATAAGGTATTTTTGTACGACACCATCTGCATCACTATATCCCACATCTTTAGTCATTTTAGAAATTGCGGTATACTGACTAACAGGATCATTATTACTAACAGCAACGGGTATATGTGTAGTAAGAGGGAGGAAACTATATAAAATGAAAGCTGCAATGACAGAACAAATTACAGAAATAGAAGTAAGGAAAATAAAGAAGGTTCTCTCGACAACGGGGTATAGGTACTTGATATTATACCAGTCCTGAGCATCTTCGTAGTAGCTTCCATCTTCTATAGATCTTGCTATATCGATATAATTTTGTTCTTCAGTCTTATCATTCATGAAATATATTATCTCTAAAAAGTAAATAATAACAACTTTAATATTAATTATTTATTTATATTAATTTGGATGGGATAATAAATAAAGTATTATAAAAATCAAATAGATATTACCTTTTTAATGCAAGTTCTGCCTTTTTTATTCCTTCAACTGAGTCAATATGTAGCCACATGCCATTAAAAATGACACCAAAACTATTATTTATTATGCCGTTATTCTTTGATGTATTATCGATCCAGATTTCTCTCAAGGAAAATTTATCTATATTTTTATAACTATTAAGAACATTAGTATCTAGAATCATTAAACCAGTATAGATATATTCTTGCTTTTCCTGTTGCCACTGCAATTTATTGTGATCACTAATATTAAAGTCACCTTTACCGTTATATCCAATAGCACTTTCTTTATCAGCCAGTAGCATCAACATATCCATATTTGAGTCTTCATCCTTGTAGCTAGGGTTATTCCAACTATTTTCTAAGGATTCTAAAGCTGATATATCTTTATCAACATGTATAGTATCTGAATTTGTAACAAATATTGGTTGATCACCAAGATAATTAAGTGCATTTACCAGACCACCACCTGTATCTAGGAGATTTTCTTCTTTAACTACGATTATGCTATCATCATTTCTTTTGCTTATATATTCTTCAATTTGCTCTCCCAGATGAAAGCAATTAATTACAATTTTCTCTATTCCATATTTCTTAAAATAATCAATTTTATATTCTAATAGTGGCTTATTCAAAATTTGAGCTAATGGTTTTGGAGTTTCCAGAGTAAGTGGCTGCATCCTTGTTCCTAAGCCTGCGGCAAATATCATTGCATTTTTAATTTTATGTCTCGTCATATGTATTTATTGTTAAATTAAGATTCTGTATTAGTAAATATATTAAGTTCAAACCAATTTTTAAGTTCTGATAATTGGTCATTTTCCAAGTCATGCTTAAGGCATTTTATAACTCTTGGGAAAAATTTTTTGTATGAGTTTTTATTATCCCTTATGCAGAGTCTTGCAAATATACCCAATATTTTACAATTTCTTTGAGCTGCCAAGATACTATAATCATTAAGAAATTCAGTATGGTCCAAATAATTTATCTCTGACAAGTAATAATCAATTAACTCATTGCAAAGTGACCAATCTTCATCAGAATTCAATACATTCCTTCTTACATCTTCAAGAAGAGACATCAAATCATAGGCTGGATGCCCAAAAAGCGCATCTTGAAAATCAAGTAGTCCAATTTTATCTATAGATGTTTTGCTTCCAGTATTAAGCCACATTAAGTTATCTGCGTGATAATCTCGAAGAACAAGAACATAATTATCCTTCTTAATCGATAACTTATCAATTAAATCAGACCATATTTCCATAAATCTATTTTGTTCAGAATCAGAAATCTTATTTGTACAAATATGAGGTAAATACCAGTCTTTTAAAAGCTCGACTTCTGTTAGTAATTTTTCCTTTGAATATTCTTCAAAGTGGCTTTTTGCTTTGCAAGTTTTATGTATATATATAAGTACATCAATAGCAGTTTTGTATATTTGCTTTTCAGACTCTAAGGAGCTATCACTTGAAACATCGGTATTTTCGACCATTCGAGAAATTCTACTGTCACCAAAATCCTCTAATATTAGAAAACCTTTATCAATGTTTTCTGCATAAATTGTTGGAGCTTTCAGTCCACTTTTTATTAAAAAATTCGCGGTTTTAATAAATGGCTTTACATCTTCCTGTGGAGGAGGGGCATCCATAAGAATTGCTGGCTCAATGATAGGGGCAACAAATGGCTCTATTTTATTATTATCATCTTCTGAGTTATTAAGTTGCAATGAATCAAGCGATTTAATTTCACCTTTTCTTTCAAGTCTTTTATAGCTTCTGAATGACGCATCACCATCAATATTTTTTACTGTAGCATCATTCCAATTATGAAAAGTTAGGAAGTTTTCCAGATCTTCTTTACGAGAATTATTCATATATTTATATTATAAAAAGTTGTTCTAATTGTTAAAGTCATTTAGGAATTTAAGATCTTTCCCACTAGATGATATAGATATCTCTCTTTCATTATTATCTCCATCTTTTATTGGGCTTATCTCAAAAAATATTGTTTTTTCTGGAAGTTGGTTTTTAATAATGTCTGACCATTCTATAAGAGTAATTCCAGATGACAGGGCATCATCAAGAGCCAACTCATATATTTCATTCTCATCCTCTATTCTATAGAGGTCATAGTGATATAGATCTACTCCCACATCATCCAGATTATATATATTAAGAATATTAAAAGTAGGGCTAGTTACAACTATCTCAGAATTTGCCATTTCTTGTATTAACAACCTAGAAAATGCAGTTTTCCCACTTCCTAACCCCCCTTGTAATGCAATAACATCGGTTTTTTCAAGATTATTTGCGATTAGTTTTGCCAGAGAATTTAATTCATCAAGTGACTTTATTCTAAAATTATACTTCATAATATTAATTACTCATTAGTAATGGCAAAACTAATATTAATTAGGTATTTTCCGTCGTTATTATCTATATTTACCTCTGCATTATGCATATCCAGAAAGCTTTTCGCCAATATAATCCCAATATTATTATATGATGAAAGTGCAATATTAGTTTTATATGTTTTCTCAAAAAACCTATTATTTTGAATAACTTCAATACCTTTATTATTATCTTCTATAGAAAAGGTAACTAAGTTATTTGGTCGATCTTTCTTAATATTTACGATTATATCATCATCACCCTCAGAGAGATTAACAATATTCTTTAAGATATTAAGGAATATTTGTTCGATTCTTTTTTTATCACCACTCATTTTTCCAATGTTCTTAGGGCAATTTATTTCAAGAGAATAGGATTTATTTTCTGTTAGTTTGGAAAAAGAAGATTTTATATTATCAATAAGTGTTTTTATACTGAAATCAGATATTCCCAATTTCATATAACCTGAATCAATAGTAGTCACATCAATAATATCATCAATAATATATGATAGGCTTACCGAAGAATCATATATATTTTTTATATATTCTTTTTGTCCTTTCTTAACTTCTCCAAAATAGCCCAACAAAAGACCTTCAGAAAATCCTTTCAATGAAGTAAGAGGTGATCGAAGCTCATATGATATATTGGTTAGAAGATTACTTTTTATATGATCGGCTTCTTCAAGTGCTTTTTTCTCTGCTCTAAGTGATTTCTCTAATAGTGCTGAATCTGTAACATCCATATACAACATCAATATTGCTCCATCAGGTAGGGGGGCGCATGATAAGTCAAGTATAGAACCGTCTTTTCTATTAATTCTTAATTTAGTTGCCACACGACTATTAATTATCGAAATGATATTATGTTTATACTCATTCCAATCGTCGTCGTAATCATATAATTCAATAGTATTATCTAATATGTCATTTATATGTAGCTTGTTTTCGATAATATCTTCGTCTAAATTCCACATTTTGAGATATACGGAGTTACATAGCTGAATACGTCCATCTTCACCAAAAACAGTTACTCCTTCGAAAAGATTATCTATTGTAGATTTCTTAACATCGACTAAAGTTTTATAGGATTGTTCCTTACTCATTTGCTCAGTAAGATCCTCATAAGAAATCAATAATCCGCCATGCTCATGAGGAATTACAATTTGCCTTAAACATGTTCCATCTGGAAGGAAATAGAAGTCTTCATTCTTTTCAATAAGATTGGTAAACATTTCAAGACATTCTTTCTTAAATTCCTGAAAGTTTGCTTGCTCTGGTAATTTTCGTTTGTCCCTTAGGATATCTAGAATCTCTCCATAATTGGGCTCATTTAATAAGTAATTTTCTTTTAAATCCCAGAATTTAGTGAAAGCATTATTAAAGAACTTAATTCTTTGATCAGCACCAAAAATAGCAATTGCACTATTTGAACTCTCTAGCAAATCTGATTGAACAGACAGATGTCGTTTTAGTTCTTTTTGAACATCTTCAAGTTCGGTTATATCAAAAGCATATCCAACTGTACCTTCTGCATTTGGCACTTCAGCAATAGAGAAGAGCTTTCTTTCTCCATCTACAATTATGTAGGCTTTATCTAATTGAGTAGATGAATTTTCAATAGCTTTTTTCGCTATTATACTTGAATTACGGAAAAGTTCGACTGGCTCGACTATAGATATATCATTTTCATTGAATGAGATAATCTTATTATATGATTGATTAGAGAAGGTTATATTACCACTTAAATCTCTTTCCCAAACTGGGAACTCTACGATATCGCAAATAGATTTTTTTGACAATTCTTTATGAAGTTCTTTCTTTAGAACATCTTTTTCAGCTTTAATGCTATTCAGTCTGACCAATAAATAGACAATACAAACCAGTGCAGCGATAAATAATATAAAATTAATATCCGTATAATTCATATCTGCACTGGTTTATGCTAAAATTAATAACGATAATGATCTGGCTTGTATGGGCCTTCAACATTAACATCAATATACTTGGCTTGCTCATCCGTAAGAACAGTAAGCTTCGCACCAACTTTTTCTAAATGAAGTCTTGCAACTTTTTCGTCAAGATGTTTTGGAAGAACATAAACTTTATTTTCATAATTATTCGAATTTTCCCAAAGTTCAATTTGAGCCATAACCTGATTTGTAAAAGAGTTACTCATTACGAATGCTGGGTGACCAGTTGCACAACCTAAGTTCACAAGGCGACCTTTTGCCAATATGATAAGTCTCTTACCATCTGGGAAAGTTACTTCATCAACTTGTGGCTTGATTTCATCCCATTTGTAATTCTCAAGAGCTGCAATTTGAATCTCGGTATCGAAATGTCCTATATTGCATACGATTGCTCTATCTTTCATTTCCCTCATATGGTCAATAGTTATAATATCTTTATTACCTGTTGTAGTAACGAATATATCTGCTTCACTTGCAACATCTTCAATAGTAACAACTTGATAACCTTCCATACAAGCCTGTAGAGCATTAATTGGATCAATTTCCGTAATAAGAACTCTTGCCCCTTGCCCTTTTAAAGCAGCGGCAGAACCTTTTCCTACATCGCCATATCCGCATACTACAACAGTTTTTCCTGCTATCATAACATCAGTAGCTCTTTTTATTCCATCAAGAAGGCTTTCTCTACAACCATATAAATTATCGAATTTTGATTTTGTTACAGAGTCATTAACATTAATTGCAGGAACTTTTAGTCTGCCTTCTTTTTCCATCAATTGTAAGAAATGAACACCAGTTGTTGTTTCTTCCGAAAGACCTTTGATATCTTCCAATAATTCAGGATATTGCTCATGAACTATAGCTGTTAGATCTCCGCCATCATCAAGTATCATATTTGGATTCCAACCTTCAGCATCAATAGTTTGATGTATGCACCATTCTGCTTCCTCTTCTGTTTCACCTCTCCATGCGAACACAGGAACACCAGTTGCAGCAATAGCAGCAGCAGCATGATCTTGAGTTGAGAAGATATTACATGAACTCCATCTAACTTCTGCACCAATTGCAGTTAGAGTTTCAATTAATACCGCAGTTTCTACGGTCATATGCAAACAGCCTATTATCTTAGCTCCTTTAAGTGGCTGTGATGCTGCAAATTCCTCTCTTGTTGCCATAAGTCCCGGCATCTCAGTTTCTGCTAAAGATATTGCTTTTCTTCCTGCTTCTGCAAGATTTATATCAGCAACTTTATAATCGTTATTTGTATTTATATTCTGAACTGCTTCAGTCATTATTATATGTCTCCTGAGAATAATAAATTAAAATAATTTAGTAGATAAGATATTCTATATGTATTAAATAATATAACTATTACAGTTTTATTATTATTACAAATTTTAATTAGAAAAATATGAAAGAAATACAGCAAATACCCGAAAAAAGAATGGTTAAACGTCTATTTGATTACATGGAGAAAATATCTGAAGAGGATGGAGTTGCTGACTATAGAAAATTTAGCTCAGAAGCTATAGCCGAAATCTGGCCACAATGTTTTCTTCTATCAGTTGGAAACAGCAGCATGGAAACTAAAAACTTCGTATATAAGTACGAATATGTTGGTGATATTATCAAGGAAGCTTTTGGAAAAAATCCTACTGGTGAATTAATAAATCTAAATATTAAAGATACCCCCGGAATTAAAATAATTGAAAATATTGACGTATGTACCAAAGAGTTAAAACAACTTCATGAAAGTGGAAAATTTGTAAATAAGAAGAATAAAGTTATAAAATATAGAAGCTGTATGGCACCATTTGGAAAATCAGGAAGCCCTGCAACTAATATTATAGTTGGTTTATCATGGCAGTCTTATTAGTTGGCTACTTAATCATTAATTAATTTATAAATAATAAAAAATATGAAAAAAGATACTCAGATAGTTACTCAAGGACGCAATCCTTTTTTACATGGCGGATCTGTAAATACACCAATTTACACCACATCTACTGTTCTATACCCAACACGTGAAGCATATCTTCAGGCAGATAGGGGAGAGCCGTATTTTGAAGAGTCTAAAATGGGAGATACTCTTGATTTTAGCTATGGAACTGGAGGAACACCTACAACTTACGCATTGCAAGAAGCCTTAAGAGATATTGAAAATGGTGATGCGTGTGCTTTAACTTCATCTGGTCTTTCAGCTATAACCAATAGCTTAAATGCATTAACTGAAAATGGCGATCATATTTTAATGGTCGATACAGTATATGGTCCAACAAGACGTTATTGTAATTTTAACCTTAAGAAAAATGGTGTCGAGATTGAATATTACGACCCTAGAATTGGTGCAGATATAGCTGACTTAATAAGAAGTAATACAAAACTAATCTTTTTGGAAAGCCCTGGTTCTTTAACTTTCGAAGTTCAGGATGTTGAGACTATAACAAAGATAGCAAAGGAAAAAGGAATTTATACCATTCTGGATAATTCTTGGGCTACACCTTTATTCTTTAATCCAATAGATCACGGCGTAGACATAGTAATTCATGCTGTAACTAAATTTATAGGCGGTCATTCTGACTTATTGCTCGGTGCAATTATTACAAAAGGTGAGCAAGTAACTAAGACAATCCTTAAGGGAGTTAGAAATTCAGGCTCAACACCAAATCCATTTTCTTGCTATTTAGCACTTAGAGGATTAAGAAGCCTATCTGCAAGAATGGATAAGCATCAAAAGTCAGCTAGCTATATCATTCCAAAAGTGAAAGAGCATTCGAAAGTTAAAGATATTTTATTTCCAGCACTAGAATCAAGCCCAGATTATCAACTATGGAAAAAGCAATTTAGTGGTGCGGCTAGCTTATTTACAGTTATTCTTGATAGAAAATATTCCGATGAAGAACTCTCTAACCTAATGGACAATTTCTCTATTTTCGGAATAGGGGCATCATGGGGTGGGTTCGAAAGTCTTGTACTGGATTTTGACCCTAGATCTATAAGAACCGCTGTCAAATGGGAACATAATTGTAGCTGTATTCGATTCTATATAGGCTTAGAGAACGAAGAAGATCTACTCGAAGACATAATTAAAGGTCTGGATAGACTATAATATAGTTGTCACTATAATATATTAATCTCTGATTTAAGAAATGCGAAGGGCAGGACATTCTCTTCTACTTTATAATTTCATGTATAGTATTATATACTGATTTTAATATATTTTTAGCTGCAACATCACTTCCAACTGCTCGTGCCATTAATACGCCGCCAGATATTAATGCCATAATTGCGAATGCATGATTTTTGTCCTTGCTATCCAAGCCATTAGCAATAATGCTTGATATTTCATTAACTTTATCCTCGTAAACAATTTTTGTTTTTTCATCTCTTCTGACTATGTCATTTGAAAGACCTGGTATAATACAACCTGACTCTATATCTTTATAATGTTCTTCTCCTAAGTAATAATCTAAAAACTGATCCAGCCACTTGTCTTTGTACTTTTCTTGAAATTGCCTTAATGCACTTATATAATCTTCGAGACCTTTTATCGTAACAGCCCTAAACGCATCATCCTTTGATTTAAAGTGACCATAAAACGCACCAGATGTAAGGCTAGCTCTACTAGCAAGACCATCTATACCGAGACCACTATAGCCTTTGTCCCTGAATCCACGAGCTGCTGACTCAATAATTTTATTACGTGTTTTTAGTTTTTCTTCTTCTGATATACGCATGCATTCCTCCCTATTATATAACGATCGCTATTTTACTCTTGACATTATAACGACCGTTATATAATATATGAATAACGATCGTTATTCAAGAGGAATCATACTCGTTAAATACAAAATTTTGTTAACAATAGGTTACAGGAGAATTATTATGCCTTTACAAATTATTATATCTGAAGAACTTGTCTCTATAGAAAATGCACAAAAAATGCATAATGGAATAACTGCAGCTTTTTTAAAAGTTCATAATCTTAGCGGAAATGAGTTTATGACTCCAAATGCTATTGGAGAAGTCACTCTTGTCCCAAAAGGTCTTTCTTTCTCAGGTGGTGGTGCATCTGAAATAGCTATAGTAGAACTTAAAACGCCTTCATTTTGTTTTGAAAGTACGGAACAAAAAGAGTTATTTATTGATGAAGCAACACAAATTGTATTTGATAATTGCAATGGAAAGCTTCCCAAAAGCAACATATGGGTAAACTTGGTTTTTGCTGTTGATGGAATGTGGGGAATAGGAGGGAAAGCATATAGTAATGATGATCTTGGCAATGCTATTAATGGCTCTCATAGCGCTGCTGTAGCATAATTAATATTTTATACATCTCCGCTGTATAGTAATATTGTATGGTGGAGATACTATCATATAATCTAGGAGTTTTTATGGTAAGTAATAATAACCCAACTAGAATTTTACATACTATGTTACGAGTAGTTGATCTAAAATCATCTATAGAGTTCTATACTGAGATTCTTGGGATGAAACTGCTACGCTACAAGGATTATCCTGACGGAGAATTTACTTTGGCTTTTTTGGGATATGGTAACGAATCCACTAATACAGTTATAGAGCTTACATATAATTGGGGGGAGAATAAATATGAAAAAGGGACAGCCTTTGGTCATATTGCACTAGCTGTAGATGATATATATGAAACATGTAAAAATTTTTCCAGAAATGGAGTAAAAATTACGAGACCACCAGCTCCTATGAAGGCAGATAAATCTGAAATTATAGCTTTTATTAGCGATCCAGACGGCTACAAAATAGAGTTAATCCAAAGAAAATAGGACACCTGTTTTCAGCTAAACGTATAAACCCAAAATCATAAACCAGATATCACAAATGACTATTTACGCTCCCAAATAGTCATTTGTGATATTGTATGCTGGAATTTCCTTGATGTTTCTCTAATAACAAAGGGTACATCTTTAGTATCTATAAGATTAAAATTGTTAGATAGATTTTCTTTCAAACCATCAAGACTAGTATGATTTTCACCATTTTCTGATTTAAATCCTCCAAGCCATTTTTCTTTTTCAGTGAATTCTTCAAGCCATGTATAGGGTGAAGTAATTACCAAAAGACCGCCTTTATTGATTCGGTTAGAAATTATATCTAGAAAAGCTTTAGGATTGTATAGCCTATCAATTAAGTTACCAGCAAAAACCAGATCATAATTATTAAATTTATCTAGAAGATTGCACGCATCCGATTGCATAAAACTTACTTTAGATGCAACATCTTCAAACCCAAATTGCTTTAAACTAACTTCCTTATATTCCTTAAGGTCACCTTCGGTCTGCACAACATATCTTTGCAAACCTGTTTTTTGCATATTAACAGGAACTTGAATTAATCTTGCAGAAAAATCTAAGGCATCAACATGATCAAAAACTTTAGCCAGTTCAAAACTAGATCTTCCTGTCGCACAGCCTATATCAAGGGCTTTACCATGTGGTTTGTTATCCATGCGTTCTATGCAAATGTCTGCGCATGTTTTAGCAAAATTATCTACATTGAAATATTTTTCTCCGTATTGAAACTCAATATATTGCGATATAATATTATCAGTTTCATATATATTTACCTTTTGTTCCTCCATTTTTTCTCCCTCTATATATCTTAACCCTGCATATTGATGAAAATGTTTTCTAAAGGCATATCTCGAGTCTTTTATCGCATAATTACCCGTTGATATAAAACAACCTCCTTTGAAGATATTATGCCTTCCATCGAAAGTAGGGGTAGAGAAATCATCATATACAGGATGTACTTCAAAGCCATTAAATGCATCAATGGTTGTTTCAGTCCATTGCCAAACATTACCTATTATATCAAAGAAACCATTTTTGAATTGAAATTCATTTACAGGACAAGACGAGGCATAATATTCAAGATTAATATTACCAGGTGCATTATCCCAATAAGGTTGATCAGAATCAACTAGATTGCGTAAAAGGGAAAATTCAGCTTCAGTCGGCATTCTAATATTTTTACCTGTTTTAGATGATTTCCAATTGCAAAAAGCTTTAGATTCAAGTTGGTTTATATCTACTGGCCAATCCCACGGCATTTCAATTTCTTCTAGCATAGAACGATATTTGTAAGAGCTATTCACTTTTATCCAAAATTTTGGATGTGTGCTTTTTGAAAAATTAAGCCAATTCCAACCTTCTTCTGTCCAATATGACTTTGTAATATATCCGTCGTCTTTAACGAACTCTAGAAACTCTGAATTTGAAACTAAATATTTGCTTGCACTAAAGTCTTTTACATTTGAGGATGAAGAACCATATTCATTATCCCAACCATAAATATTGCTATCACGGCTTTTACCAAGGTTAGCTTGACCTCCTTGTACATTTATTAGTTCATTTACAGGAGCATTTCCAGAATTATAGCAGCGTTGCCATAGAGGGTGAGTTTGAACCATATCGATTGGAAGTTCACGAATAAGAACAGCAGTAGTTTCTAAATGAATACGCTCATGTTCTATGCCCATCATGACAATCCAAAGAGGGTCATCCCACTGAATCGGCAGCGTTATTTCACAATTCCTTATAAAATCATCAACTATATCTCTTGTTCTATCACGATAATCTCTAACCTCTTGAACAGTAGGCCATTTATAGTTTTTATTATCTAGGTCATCCCATGACATTTCATCTACACCAATAGCACAAGATGACTCAATTGAATTGTTGATTCGTTTATTTATCTTCTTAGATACATTCAATTTATTTATAAAGAAAGTAGCGGTATGACCATAATAAAATATAAGAGGGTGTCTTAGTCTATTCGCCCTTTCATAAAAAGCCTGATCATTCTTTAAACATTCAAAAAGAGATTCATATATAGAAAAACTATTATGGAAATAATCTAGTATTTCTTGTCTTTTCTTTTCAGGATTTGTTCCATCCAGAAGAACAGTTTTAGTATTTAATAAAAAATCTAATTCTGTTTCCGTATTAACAAGTTTGGAAGTTGCACTCATAAAAGAACCTTTCAATTAAACACGAAAAATAAATACCAAACCACAGATATATTCTTATATCTTTTTATAAAGTTACATTATTTTTTATAAAAAATGACAAAAAAATTATATTTATAAAGCTTACTGTAACAAATTTTAGGTTTTCTAACAAAATTAGCTAATTACATATTCTCATGATTTCTCATACAGCTACGCTAGTTATCTAGTTTTTCTACTCGAATACTAAATTTGCCATTGAGGCTCATAACATTCCTGAGTAGCTGCCAAAGATCCTAATTTCGCTACTAAGGTTTGAGTAGGGCACATATCATCCGGAGATTCTTTTTCATTATCTTTTTCACATGCAGAATTAAATGTCATACCTGCAGAATTCAGGTTACTATATGCATCACGGCTTTCATTAACACGATATGTACAACCAATTGACTCACCATTAACCATATATATCATCGGCTCAGCAGTAAGACCATTTACTGTATCAATAGTAGGAATACCTTCCTGTATAATTACTTCTGTATTTTGAACACCCTCTTTTATGGCATTCATTTTTTTCCTGTTCTTTTTATTTAGCTCCATTGCTTCTTCACCAGACTTTACTGTCATTATACCCATTCCGTATGTTCCAGCATCAGCCTTTATAAACACATAAGGCTCATCTTTAATTCCATACTCGTCATATTTACTTTGGATCTTACGAATAGTTTTTTCTACATTTATAGCGACACATTCCAAGCCTTTTTTATCCTTGAAATTTATCGTTCCACACTTGTTTATTGAGCTATTAATTAACCAATGATCAAAATCAAATTTTCTTGAGAAATCTCGAACCAAATCATTATACACCTCAAAATGGTGAGTTTTACTACGCCTGTACCATCCCATTCCGATAGGAGGCACAACTGGCTGAGTTATAGACTTGAGAATATCTGGTGCGCCACTTGAGAAATCATTATTAACTATAATTAAATCAGCCTCAAACCCATCAACATATACTATATTATCTTGCCTTTTCAAAGGTTTAATTATTAGCTCCTTTCCTGATGCAGTTTCAAGCAATTGATCTCCTTCAACTTCTAAACCAGCAACCACCACGTTATTTCCTGTATTTTCCAGCAATTGCTTTATGCAATAAACATTTTCAAGATAAAATTTATTTCTAGTATGGTTCTCAGGGACAAGAATGATATTTTTATTATCTGGATAGTATTTATCTAAATATTGTTTCGCAAAAGTTACTCCTTTATTAAAGGCCGACTCTGTCATCAGGTTAAAGCCAGCAGGGAACAGATTTGTATCAACTGGAACTAATTTATGACCAGAATACCTTAAATCAACCGAGCTATAGAAAAATGGGCGTGAAGTTTTATATTTTTCAGCAAACCAAAGGTCAATCTCATCTTTTCTGTTATCAATTAGATCTTTTAATATTTCTTTAATAGTGCTCATAATATTCCTGCATATAAAATCTTAAGATATACCAAATCTTTATTATTTTAAATATTTTTGTTGTACCTGAAATCCGGCCCTTTAATCTTCCAGTCTCCAATAATTGAAGAGAAGCATGATAGGGCAGAAGTAATTGCTGTATCAGCCCTTAGAATTCTTGGCCCCATTGATATTGGAACTGTAAAATCATTATTGATTAAAATATCGATTTCTTTTTCTGTAAATCCGCCTTCAGGACCTACCAATATAGAGAATTTTGTATCCTGCTTATCTTTATATTCACTAAAGACACTTGCTATATCCGCTCCATTACCTGTTTCATCACAGAAGAACAAAACATCATTTTTATTTAACTCATTGATTATATTGCTTAATTTATCTATTGCCTGAATTTTTGGAAGAGTAATTCTTTCGCATTGCTCTGCTGCCTCTATGGCAATTGCCTCAAGTTTAGAGTTATTCACTTTATTTACAATAGTTCTTTCCGTAATAACAGGCTGAATATTTGTAACACCAAGTTCAGTAGCCTTTTGTACAATATTTTCAATTTTACCATTTTTTATAGGTGCAAAGACAAGCCTAACATTTGGCTCTAGATATATGTTTCTTTCCAATGAAGTAGGGGTGCAAGTAACGTTTTTCTTGCTATTTCCTGTTATGGTGCAATTAAATTCTCCATCTTTATCATTAAAAAGTAAAACCTTGTCATTTATATTAAGACGTAATACATTCGCGATATAATGGGATTGCTCTTTAGATAGATTAATCGATAAATTAACTTTTATATCACTAGGGCAGTGGAGTCTTCTAATTAAATTCTTCTTCATAAACAGTGTATTATCTATAATTATTAATCTAAAACATTAAATGAAATATAATTTATCCCTTAAAATCATACCATACTTTAAACTTATGAGGCTTCATCAGCAAGCAGGAATTTGGTTATTATTATGGCCATGCTGGTGGAGTGTTGCACTGGCATCTAATAATATTGTTAATGACGGCTTTTATTTAGTTATTTTCCTTGTTGGATCAATTGCCATGAGAGGAGCAGGGTGCATTATAAATGATATTATAGATAGAGATATTGATGCTAAAGTAGAGAGAACAAAGAACCGCCCGCTAGCCAGTGGAGAATTAAAAGTAATAAATGCTGTCGTTCTATTAATAATATTGCTACTAATCGGCCTATATGTAATGCTACAGCTGAACAAAACTGCTATTATAATATCTCTTATAGCCTTTGTTATGGCCATAATTTATCCAACAATGAAAAGAATAATTGCGTGGCCACAAATTTTTCTGGCTATTACCTTTAATTTAGGTGCATTAATTGGCTGGTCTACAGTTAGCAATGGAGAACTATCTGCCCCTGCCTTTATGCTTTATGCCGCAGGCATATTCTGGACTCTCGGTTATGATACTATTTATGCTCATCAAGACAAAAAAGATGACATAAATATCGGTGTAAAATCTACCGCAGTTAGCATGAAGGGGAATACAAAAAAATTTGTTGGTCTATTTTACATTACAATGATTGGCTTTATTTATCTTTCAGCAAATGCAAGCTTTATGCAAGATCCAATTATATTATATTTGTTTATATTAGTAGCATTAAGTCAATTATTATGGCAGGTTATAGTCGTTAATTTAGATAGTCCTGAAGACTGCATGAAGAAATTTAAATCAAACATGTATTTTGGATCAATCATTTTTCTTGGAATAGTTGTACAAAAATTCTATAACTAACAAATTGCAGAAATACAAGAAGATATAAAAATGAGGCATCAATATGACAGATAACAATGATGAAGATATGGTAATTATCAAAAAATATGCCAATAGAAGGCTGTATGATATGTCTCAAAGTCAGTATGTTACACTTGATGATCTATGCGAGATGGTTAAGAAAGGTATCAATTTTAAAGTTATAGATGCAAAAAGTGAAGATGACCTTACAAGATCTGTACTTGCTCAAATAATTTTTGAACAAGAGTCAAAAGGGGTTAATATACTGCCCGTAAGCTTTTTACGTCAGATAATTAGTTTCTATGATGATAATCTTAGCTCTGTTTTAAATAAATATCTAGAGAACTCAATGCATAATTTTTGTCAAAAACAAGATGAAATGAGGAAGTATGTAGATGATATTAATCAGTTTTCTCCAATTAAGCAATTTGAAGAAATCAGCAAACAAAATATGCAATGGTTTGAAAAAACGATGGATATGATGTCACCATTTTCATTTACCAATAACAGTAACGATGAAAAGGATGATGCTGATGATGGAAAAAATAAAAAGAAGTAACATATTGATTTTCAAGAATATAGTAGGAAATAATTGCTAATCAATTAGAATTACGTTTATTTTCGGATTATTTTTGTTGTATATAACTTTAAGATTTGAGCCTACCTCAAGATCTAAACTTTTCAATCTTTTTCCTGCATTTGATATACGTTTGACGCCCTTTTTATCACAATATTCATATTTAAAGCCTACTTCTGTCATTTGTATATACGTTGGAGTTAAAATCTTCCCCTCTGTCTTTACGCCATTCTTAACTAAAATTTTCTTGTTATATGGGGACGAAGATCGCATTCTATATAGCCCACGGATACCGTAAAACATCATCACTCCCGCAAAAAATATTGCGACAGCTTGCTGTGCCCAACCATCTTCTTCATTTATAGCTGCATAATATAATGCACCCATAGCAAACATACCTACAAACCACAAAAGAGTCTTTTTTATAGCCTCAAATATATTTTTTTTATTGTCTCTATATATAATCATATGTTCAAGACTATATTAAATTATAATTTTCTATACTAGAACCGAAATAGCATACTATAGTAAATATAGTAAAAGTTATATATTAATGGAGATACTATTATTTATAAGCTTAGATATAAGTAAATATTAATAATATTAGTTGAAGATTATACCTTTTTAGCTTCTTTTTCCTTCTCTTTCTTCTTCTTTGCTTTTGCTTTAACTTTCTCAGCTTCTAATGCAGCATTTTCATCTGCTTTTTTAGTTTTCTCTATAACTGCGAATAAAGCTGTTTGCGTACAAAGACCAAGAAGAACAGGGTCTCTAGGGTGAATATTTTGGATATTCCAATGTTCTCTACTTCTTATAGACTGGATAGTAGACTTAGTTGTACCAATCAATTTCGAAATCTGAGTATCTTTAATAGTTGGATGATTCTTAATGATCCATGAAACTGCGTCAGGCTTATCTTGTCTACGCGCCACTGGAGTGTATCTATTCTTAACCTTTTTCTGCGACGTTATATATGAATCGTAAGATTGAGTTAACTTAAGTTCTACTTTTTCATCTTTCTCAGCTTCATCAAGATTCTCTTGAGTGATTTGACCTTTAGAAACAGGACTCACACCAATCATACCAACTGCTACGTCACCATCAGCAATACCTTGTATCTCCATAGGATGCATTCCACAAAACTCAGAAATCTGCTTAAATGTAAGAGTTGTATTTTCTACAAGCCATACTGCAGTTGCTTTTGGCATAAGTGGTAGGTTCATGGGATATCCCTCGTTATAAATTTATAAAAAAAATGAGTTTCATTAAGAATATAGCGCAATTCTATATATTTAGAGAGTTATGTCAAGAATATTTAGTATTTCCATACATTCATGTTTTATATAGACAATTATCACTTTAATTAAGAGCTGGATAGGGTATAGCTGTATATATTAGTCTGATAGATTCCTGTAATTATATAGCTGGTAAATTGTAGATGGTGCCCTCGGCCGGAATCGAACCGGCACTCCAATAAAGGAAACGGATTTTAAGTCCGCAGCGTCTACCAGTTCCGCCACGAGGGCATGCTTATTAACATGCTGAAACAATATAATAATAACATAAATTATTTCAGACATCTGAATATATCTAATCAATGTTTAACGCAAGAAAGAATTGATATAAATATTAAAAAAACCATATTTTCTATTTTTATGTACGGGGCCTAACTAATGGTGGCAACATGGTCTATTATAATAATCCGATATATCATAGTCTGATAGCTAGAGAATATATTTATTTCTATCACTAAGAGTGAAGTAAGCAAATTCTGTATAAACTTTAATAATATATTAGAAAGATTGTTAGATGACTTATTTATGAAGATAAATTTAGTATTAGTATTAAACGCATAATGGATATTATGGAAAATAGCGGCGCATATAAAGTGGGGGTGTTAGTTTTAATAACACAGATAAACTAAGCTAATTACTTCTTCAAAAATATAATTTTACTTAAATAAGTTAAAGAACTCTTACTAACATATGACAACAGATCAAGTCATTAGTCTAAGTTACACTAGTACTGAGAATTTTCCCATGTCTTAACAATCGCTTTCTGATCCCAGATTGCTCTCGGATAGTCAAAACTACCACCAATTTTCAATCTAAATGGATAAACGGCAGCATTTCTTCCCTTGCCTCCACCTGCACCTTTATAACTTAAAGAAACATCAATAGCTTTATTGATAAGATTAATGTCACCCATTACGTTAAATTTATGTATGTTACCACTACTAACTCTATAGCCTTTAGATAATAAAATTTTTCCTTTATAAAATTGATATCCACCACTTAAGAATGAAACGGTAGTTTTTCCAGTTGACAGCGCCTTATTGACAGCAAATCTAGCCCTTCTAACTGATTTCTTAATTTTCGGAAGTTCAGATATTAAATATGGTGTATTAAAACCATGAAAAGATATTCCACGCGACACAAGAGCTCCGCTTCCTGTCATTGTTTTTATCCATTGTTCCAAGTTATTGCCAGAGACAGATATTTGACCATTTGAATTTATACGACCTTCAATATTCCTTATATTGAATAACGTTGATGCAAAATCTCTAAATTCTATGTTAGTTAGGTAATAGTTAAATTGTCCGCCAGTTCTTGATCCAATATCAATACCTCCAACAAATCTTATATTACCTTTAAATGCTTTTGCAGATAGATTATTGATCTTTAGTTTATCTTTCTCAATTATCATACTGATTTTTAGTTTATCTAATTTGTCGTTTTCTAACTTACCATATCTTAATTCTTTTATAGTTAGTCGAATTTTTCCTCTTAAAATATTTAAATCAGAGAAGCTGAACTCTCGAGTATTCAAAAATATATTAGAGCTAGTTCTTTCAGGTTCGCCTCTTGTTGTTATAGCCAACAAGGTATCCTGATCAATAGAGTCAAAGTCGAATACTATTTCCACCTCAGGATTTAGTTTTTTATTATCTAATTTAATGCTTCCATTAACATTGTTGCCATCCACATCATATTTTATACCGACAAGCTTGGAAATACCGCCCGCAAAACTTGCTACAGTAGAAAAATCATTATACTCCTTATCTTTAAATGAAACCTTATCAGCATTTAAATTTATTGTGAGGCTTTCGAAAATATTATCTATGGAACGTAAAAATTCAAATATTTTATAGCTAGCATTAAGATCATTAGTGTTTTTACTATCAAATAAATTGTACTTGTTCAAATTAAGATTTGTAACAGTGGCAGTTGAATTGACAATTAGATTTTTATTTTTACTTAATGTCATTCTTCCGTTTATCTTACTACCATCAATACCTATACTTAAATTTGGAAATGTTACTTTATCTGAGACTATTGATACATCTGAATTTAAATAAAAATCTCTATAAATTTTATTGCCTATATTAGCTTTAGTATTACCAGAGGGGTTATACCAATTAAGTAAATCCTTTAAATCTTTGACAGCTACTTTCACTTTTCCATCAAATTTAGGTCCTGAGATTGAATTTGAAACCTTACCTCCTCCTCTTAAATTACCACCTCCTGGGAAGCTGAAAATTTCAATTTTATTTATAGCCATATAAGAACCAGCCCTTATGTCCAATTTAAAATTCTTCACCAGCTTATTTTTATATAAAATTTCCTGAATATCAGATTTAACTCTAATGTTAATATCCTCAGGTAAACCTATGTCAGTTATTTTAGATCTCTTATTAGCTTTCAATCCATCATTTTCTACAATATTATCGCTCCTCGATAGGATTTCTGCTTTCGATGATTTTTCAATAATAGAATCAAAGTCTACTTTTTTGAATTTAAGCCTTAAATTTACTTTTGAAACTCGACCAAAAATCATTTCTAAGTCAGATACACCATCAAGCATTGTCTCATTAAACTTAAAATCTCTTAAAACGAATTTTTTATTAGTTAATTTAAAGTCACTTGAAATACCAACTCCTTTATCTACCAAAAGACCTGCTATAATCTCAGATAAGAAAACATTATCATCACCTAAATATTTCCTTAGATATTGAATTGAATCATCGAGAACACCATCCATAGCTCCCTTATACTCAAAGCCAGTATCTGAATTTGTTAATGACCCTGCAAAGTTCAAGTTTGCCGTTTTGGAACTTAATTTAAGAAGAACGGGAAGCTCATCTAATTTGCTTAATTCATCTACTTTTCCAATATCCATTATATAATCAAAGTTTAAATTAGCATGTTCTGCAAATATATTACCTGCTATTTTATATGGCCCTTTAATGGATTCAGCCACAAAAGATATGTTTGCCAAATTAAAGTTTCTTTTTATTGGTTTTTCTTTTTTTCCACTATATAAATTAACATTTAAATTTTTAATATTAATTTTATTAACATTTAGATACTCTTTCAAGGTAGCTATTGAACTTAATGGCATATATTTTCCAGACTTACTGCCTGACCCAACATTAAAATTATTATTACCAGATATAAAATTTTCTATGTTTATTGTGGTGTTAATAAAATTCAAATCTGTTATTTTAATATTACCTAACACTAGATGTAATAACGACGGGTGTACCTCTAAAGAAGAAATTTCCATAAAATTATCATTTACAGTCTTATCTTTATTTTTAATACTGATACCATTAATAATAAATTTTGGTACTGGAATAGACTCAAATGTTATCCTACTATTAACATTCATTTTCCTTCCAGTAGCTTTTTCTATCTCAGCTATGATTTCTGCTCTATTAACCTCTCCTTCCACCACAACAAGTAATGCATAAATATAGGCAACAATTATAGTACCCACAAAAAGAAGCATTACAAATGCAATATTAGCTATAATCTTTTTATTTTTAGAGTTTAGCTTAGAATTTTTAGAGCTTTTAGTTTTTAAAGTCTCAATAACATCACTTTCTTTAGAAATCTTATCTTTATTTACGTCTTCGATAATCTCATCGATTGCCACACAGATTTCATTTTCTGTAGGCACATCATCAGTTGGATCAATTTCTATAAAATATTTTTTATTATTTTCAGATGTCATATATAAATATTTTTATGTTTTTAAAATGAGATGATACATTATCATTAAGGAAAAATAAAGCTGAATTATTAAATCAAAACAATGATGTACTAAAACCTATAGAAATAACTACAGTAAGATTATTCTGACTAAATTTAATATATTTATTAATCCCTAAAATTAATATATTGTAGAGGTAACTCAATAGGCAATTCTTTAACAAAAGCAATAACCTCTTGCAAATCATCCCTTTTCTTACCAGTAATTCTTAATTCCTCTCCACGAATTGAAACTTGAACTTTAATTTTAGCGCTCTTAATTTCTTTAGTGATTTTTTTACCAATGTCTTGATTAATACCTTGCTTAATTTTAATGTTTTGTCTGAGCATATTACCTGAAGCATCTTCTACTTTCTCAAATTCCAGAGCTTTCGGGCTTATTTTTCTCTTGGTAAAGTGAACTTTAATCATTTCGATTATAGCTTTTAGTCTTGTACTATCATCAGCAAGGATAACTATGTCATTATCAGTTTGCTCTATTGTTGCTTTACTTCCCTTAAAATCGAATCTTTGTTTAATCTCACGAAGAGTAGAGTTAATTGCATTATTAACTTCCTGCATATCTGTTTCTGAGACTATATCAAAACTTGGCATAATAACTCCATATTATTAGTTAAACATTGTTATATTATTTATTATTTCTAATTTTATCTCCTCTAGGATTGCTATAAGGAAAAGCATCTTTCGAGAATTTTACATCATATTTTGGATTTAGAAGTCTGATATTGACACTATGATTATTTACATCAGTTCTTTTTATTCTTAACAACTTCATGGGGTCTTTTTGAAATACTAATGTCAAAGACATGAATTCCGAAAAATCATCTTTCAAAGCATTTGGAACCTCAGGAGATACTTGGATTTCAATTGTATTATTAGAATCAATTAAACTGCTTAATCTGGTATTCTCAAGAATCGAAACATTTTTATATAATAATATTGCTAAAGGATTACTATCTACACTACCATAAGAAACAGTATCTAGATCTTTATCAAAATAGACTACTTTATCATTTTTTATAATCACCATCGACTCTTCAGGAGATATATACTCAACTTTTATTTTTCCTGGTCGAGATATTGAGATCATACCTTTGCTAATTGAAGCATATCTTGAAGAAGACTCAACAAATTTTGAATACATTGTATCAAAGCTTGATAGAAATTGATTAACTTTATTGATAGTAGCCTCATGCTTTTTTGTATCAATATTTTCTTTTGAAGCTTTCCTAACAGCTATTTCATCGGCAAAAGCATCATAGTTGCTTAATACAGGAAATATAAAGCAATTAGCTAATAAAAAAGCTAATGAGTACGATATAACACATGATTTTTTCAATTTAATATTCAATTAAAACCTCCCTACGCCCAACATGATCTGCTTTACTAATGACGCCATTTCTTTCCATTTGTTCTATAATATTAGCAGCTCTATTATATCCAATTTTTAGAGATCTTTGAATATAACTTGTTGAAGCTTTTTTCTCATTTACAACAATTTCAACAGCTTTGTCATATAACTCATCCCTTTCTTCGTCAACTGAATTTATAGAAGAGTCATCTTCTTCATCTACTAGGACTTCTTCAACATATGACGGTTTCGCTTGTTTTTTAAGGAATGTAACAACTCTTTCAACTTCATCATCAGCAACAAATGGACCATGGACTCTAAGCAATCTATTTCCAGTACCTAAATATAACATATCCCCCATACCAAGTAATTGCTCAGCCCCCGATTCACCAATAATTGTTCGACTATCAATTTTAGAACTAACTTGGAAGCTTATTCTGGTTGGGAAATTAGCTTTGATAATACCAGTGATAACATCGACTGATGGTCTTTGTGTTGCAAGTATCACATGAATACCAGCGGCTCTGGCCATTTGTGCCAGCCTTTGTACTGACATTTCAATTTCCTTTCCACCAACCATCATCAGGTCAGCCATTTCATCTACAATTACCACTATAAATGGCAGAGTGTTAAGATCCATAGGCACAGATTCTATAATAGGCTTTCCAGTATCTCTGTCAAAACCAGTCTGGACAGTTCTTGTAAGCTCTTCGCCTTTTTCTTTAGCTTGCTTGATTTTATCATTGTAACCATAAATATTTCTGACACCTAAATTAGACATCATCTTGTAACGGTTTTCCATTTCGCGAACCGTCCACTTCAAAGCAACTACGGCCTTTGAAGGCTCTGTAACAACAGGAGTAATTAGATGTGGTATATCTGCATATACTGATAATTCCAGCATTTTTGGGTCTACCATTATAAACTTACACTCTTCTGGTGTATACTTATATAACAAAGATAATATCATTGTATTAATACCAACCGATTTACCAGAGCCCGTTGTTCCTGCTACTAACATATGAGGGGTTTTTGCTAAATCAACTAGTTGTGGTTCACCACCAATATCCTTTCCAAGTGCAAGCGGAAGGAATAAATCTGTTTTTTCAAACTCTTTTGAACCAATCATTTCTCGTAAGTAAACAGTCTCTCTATCTGCATTAGGAAGCTCAATACCAATCGCATTTTTCCCGGGAACGACTGCAATACGAGCAGATGATGCACTCATAGAACGTGCAATATCATCAGCCAATCCTATAACTCTTGCCGATTTTGTACCTGCAGAAGGTTCTAATTCATATAGGGTAACAACTGGACCTGGTCTTACCTCAATTATTTTTCCATTGATGCCATAATCATTAAGTACTTTTTCAAGTAGTTCTGCATTATTTGCCAAAGAACTCTCGCTATATGATGCTTTAACTTTTTTAGGCTTTTGTAATAAATCAATTGATGGCATTTGATAACCATCGATTATATTAAGATCCATAGTAGCCTGTACAGGACCATCATTATTTGATTTTTTCTTATCTGCCGCCATACGGACAATTTTTCTTTTATCAGCATTTTTCTTGGCAGGTTTTTTACTATTTTTTATATTACTATTGCTAAGTTCAACGTCTGAACTACTAGGAATATCACCATCGGTTTCGACATTATTGTTGCTATCAGCCTTTTCCAATAGAACGGATATCATGTCGCTAATTTTAGCAAACAGAATAAACATTCCATTAATAATCCAGCCTATAGCTTTAAAAGAATAACTAAAAATTATAAACCAGTTAGAAAATTTTATTCCCATTGAAGCAAATAAGAATGAAATAAACAAAACAGATACAACTGCAATATAAACGTATTTAGATACATAACTTGTAACAAAATCAGTGATGTTAGACGTTATGTAATTCCCGATAAACCCCCCTAGTCCAGATTTACTTTCAGACCAATGTTCTGGAGTTGCTACATACTCATCAAACATTGTAAAGAACATTGCAGATAGAGGTATTAATATTATAAAAAATGTTGAGTTCATTATAATATGTGACATCTCTTTTTTAAGAAATATTTTAATTCCCCAAGCAAGAGGTACAATGGCAAAGATAATCGCTCCAAATCCGATAAAGCCAATTATAGGTGCGGAAATATATGCCCCAATAGACCCAGATAAATTTTTTATCTCTGCATTTGTAGCTAAGTTAAAAGAAGGATCATATGGATTATACGTTAAAAAAGAAATAGCACAGAATAATGCTATAAAAACAAAAACAATGCCTATTACTTCTCTTAATCTATTACCAAAAAAGACCTTAGATTTATTTTTCTTTGCAACCATTTATTTCCACACACAACACAAGTTTCTCTAACTATACAACATGATTTTACTTATAGTCAATTAATGTAATTAGCTTTGTTATAACTGTAAAAAATAAATATCTATTTATAAGATTTTAAAACTTGAATTCTAAATAAAAATGTATAACATGACTTTGCTGATGGTGGGCATTGTCTCTGCCAACCCGGTCAGGTTCGAAAGAAAGCAGCCGTAACAGATGTATAGTGGGTCACCATCAGTTTTATTTATATCTATCGATATAATTCATACTATTTTTTGTGGCAGTATAATTTTGCTATTCTTACCAAACAACTCCTGCATCCCCACTCAAAAAGAAAACTATATTGCAAAAACCATTTCTATATTGTTCATATATCTATTTATCATAACCACAAACATCAATAGCAATGCTTATGCAAGTGAAAATGGCTGCATCATTAGTGGCGAAGTATTGGATGTTAGATTGGGTAGTCATGATTTCAAATCAAATAACAGAGACCAATCCAATAAAATTAGCTTCACAGAACTTATTATAAAAATAAATTCGACAGAAACACCATCAGAACAGTTTTTCAATGCAAATTGCAAAAAAATACGACAACAAAAAACAATTAATGTTGGACTATGTGAAGAACAAACTATAATAGTAGGAGATATAATAAAAGGCGATACGGGTGGATGGGAAAATGGTCCAGATTGTATCATAGATGTGAAATTTATTTTTAAAGCTGAACGCAAAAAAACCGAAGAGGATGATTAGTGGTAAATAAATCTGTAGAAAATTATACAGAATATAAGGTCTTAGCTAGGAAATATAGGCCTAATAATTTATCGGAACTTATCGGTCAAGATGTTCTGGTTCAAACATTAAGAAACGCCATAAAATCATCAAGAATACCTCATGCATTTATCCTGACTGGGATTAGAGGTGTTGGAAAAACAAGTACAGCTAGAATAATTGCCCGCTCCCTACTTTGTACAGGAGAGGATGAAAAAAATGATGCACCAACTATTTCTCCATGTGGCATATGCAGCAACTGTACGTCCATAAGAGATGATAGACATGTTGACGTTATAGAAATGGATGCTGCCAGCCGTACTGGAGTTGGTGATATAAGGGAAATAATTGATAGTATTAATTATGCACCAGCTAGCGGCCGATATAAAATCTACATCATTGATGAAGTACACATGCTTTCGAAGAATGCGTTTAACGCTCTTTTAAAAACATTAGAAGAACCCCCTGCTCATTCTAAATTCATTTTTGCTACAACTGAAATTAGAAAGATACCAATTACAATACTCTCCAGATGCATGAGATTTGATCTGCCTAGAGTTAGCATAGAGCTACTAAAGGAACATTTTGCAAATATAGCAGAAAAAGAAGGTGCCAAATTTGAAGATAGTGCATTTTGGTTGATTGCAAATGCCGCTGAAGGATCTGTAAGAGATGGGTTATCCCTACTCGACCAGATTATAAGTACTTATTCAAGTCAGGACTTAATAACAAAACAAGATGTAGAAGCAAATATTGGTATTTCTGGTAAGGATAAAATCTTTGATCTCCTTGAATTTATTGCTAAAGGTGAAGCAAAAGAAGCAGTACTTCATTTACGTAAATTATATGAAAATGGCTCTGACCCATTAGTATTATTAAATGACCTTCTTGAAGTCATTCATTTTGTTACTCAAATCAAAGTAACTCAACAAACTCCAGATAAAAATTTACATTCTGATTTTGAAATAGAGAAAGGCGAGAAATTAGCTGATAGTCTTAGCCTACCTTATCTTGCCAGACTATGGCAAATGGCAATAAAGGGAGCTAGCGAATCTCAAATTGCAAATAATAACCTAATTGCATGCGAAATGATTCTTGTTAGAATGTGCTACGTCTCTGATTTGCCAACTCCAGATCAAATGATTGCAGATGTAAAAAAAAAGTACAGCTAACTAGCCATATAGCCTCTAATTCGAATAATAAAACAAATATAGATGATAATATATTCAATAATTACAATGAATTAGTTGATTTATTTAAAGTAAAGAATGAGAATTTTATGTATGCTTACTTATGTGATATTAATGTAGTCAAATTTGATTTAGAAAATAAAATATTTACATTTAAACCTTCCCAAACAAGTCCGCCTACACTAGCAAGAGATTTAATTAAAACTCTACTTGAATGGACAGGCGAAAATTGGTCGATAACAGCCTCAGATGAAGTCGGTGATGAATCTATCAATAAAAAATTCATGTCTGAATTGCAGTTAAGGAAAAATAAGGCTATAGAAGAACAGGATGTTATTAAAATACTTGAAACCTTTAAGGGCTCAAAAGTAATAAATACAATAGATGTAGCAGAATAAATATTTTTTATTTGTAATCAATGGAAAAAAAAATATGTTATTTATTAATTATTATTATATTAGGAGATAATAAATGAATATTCAAAAAATGATGAAACAAGCACAGCAAATGCAGCAAAAGATGGAAGAAGCTCAAGCAGAACTTGAAACTATGGAAGTAGAAGGTGCTTCCGGCGCAGGAATGGTAAAAGTTACCCTAACAGGAAAAGGTGCAGCTAAAAAAGTATCAATTGATAAAGAAGTTGTTGACCCAGAAGACATAGAAATGCTTGAAGACTTATTAGTTGCAGCGATTAATGATGCAAAAGCAAAGGTTGATGAAAAGACTAGTGGTGCTATGAATGATGCTATGGGCGGTGTTTCTCTACCACCTGGAATGAACATGCCATTCTAATTTATTATTTTAGCTGGGGAATATTTAGTTGTATAATGATATTGAGAATCTTATCAAGACACTTGGCAGGATGCCAGGCTTAGGGCCTCGCTCGGCTAGAAGATCTGTATTATATATGCTCAAAAAGAAGGAATCATATATGATTCCCCTGATAAACAACCTTCAGAAAACTTTAGAAAATACAAAATCATGTAGTGTTTGTAGCAACTACGATACTATTGATCCCTGCTCTATTTGCACTGATGGCAAAAGAGATAAGAGCATTCTATGCGTTGTAGAGGATGTATCAGACTTATGGGCATTCGAGAAAGATAAGATATTTGCAGGTAAATATCATGTTTTAGGCGGATCACTTTCTGCACTAGAAGGCATAAAGCCCTCTGACCTAAATATTGAAAGCTTAGTAGATAGAATTATTGAAGATGATGCCATAAATGAGGTTATTATTGCTACGAATGCTACAGTCGATGGACAGACTACAGCCTTTTATATTAACGAAAGAATTTTAGAAGTTAGTCAGGTGAAAATCACACGATTAGCATATGGAATCCCTGTTGGTGGAGAACTAGACTACCTAGACGAAGGAACTTTAAGCGCATCACTTAATTCAAGGAAATCAATATAATACAGTAACTTAAAGAGAAATAAGCACAACCGTTAATAGGTATAATAAAAATTGTGTACAACTATTAAGCTGTATGGTAATTTAACTGTTATAATAATTAATATTTAGTAGCAGTTAAAGAATGTATCTTGATGTAAATATAGTCATAATAATACTAGCAGTGATATTTTCACCGTTATTCTACGCCATAAGGTCAAAAAATAAAATCTTAAAATTAGAAAAAAGAATTCAAGACTATGAAAATGGCCTAGATGGTATTGTTGAATATAAAACAGAACAATATCGCACACAAAGAGATAAAGCCTTACAATCAAACACATACAAAAGCGACTATATATCCAATATGGCAACAGATCTCGGCAATACTGTTAATTGTATTATGGATTTTTCTTTTATTGGTCAAACGAATGTCGGTATATGGCCAGATGAGAAACATAAAAAAAACTATGAACTGCTTATCTCCAATACAGCAAAAATTAGTGCATATTTATCTAAATTAATTGATATTTCTAAACTTGAGGCTGGCAGAATGTATTTTTCATTCTCCCCAAAAACAATAGCTGAAGTAATTGGACAATCACTTATTGAACTCGAAGAACTAAGAGAGTCCAGAGAGAATATAATAAATATAAATGAGCCAGATGACTTTACGAAGGCGACATTTGACTTCAATTCTTTAATTAAAGTTACCTCTACATTCTTAAAATATATTATAGATAACTCCCCATACAAATCCACAATAGATATCTCCATTGGCGATACACTAATTATGGAAAAAAGAGAGGCTAAAGATGCTGTTTACTGCTCGATATCTTGTAATAGCTTCCTTGATGAAAACAAAGTAGACTCCTTTGATACATTTAGCTCCAATGATGTTGATTTTGGCATTTGTAGAGAAATTATTCAAACTCATAAAGGAAAAATTTGGGTAGAAGATTCAGATAATACATATAAAATATGTTATTCGATACCATGCGTTCGACATGAGATAAGAGAACTTGACAAAGCTGCATAAAAAACGTCATAAACCTGTTATATATAATTTTATTAATGGTTAAAAGATGAACAATAAAGCGGAAACTACTGATTCAGAAAAAATAGAACTTCCTTCTTGGGATCTTACTGATTTTTATAAATCAAAAGACGATGAAGAACTTCAGAAAGATATTGATATTCTTAGTCAATTATCTGAACATTTTGAGAAATATTTCAAAGATAAAATAGCATCGCTAGATGGCGATCAGTTAGCAAAGACTATTAATAAATACGAAGAAATTGAAGAACTAATTGGCAAAATTGGAAGTTTTTCATTTTTAACATATGTAACAGACATGCCAGCTAATGGAGAATTCTTTCAAAACATTACTGAAAAACTAAATGATGTTTCGTCCAAAATTCTATTCTTTACACTTGAGCTTAATAATATTAGCGACTCAGATATAGCTGAGAAAAAATTATCATCTAAGGATCTTCAGAAATTTGCTCCATGGTTACGAGATATAAGATCATTTAGACCATATCAGCTATCTACAGAATTGGAAAAAATACTTTTAGAAAAATCCATATCCGGATCTAGCGCATGGGTTAGATTATTTGATGAGAGCCTAGCAGACTTACGTTTTACATTCCAAAATGAAGAACTAAATTGCGCTGAAATATTTAATAAAATGTCTTCTCATAATGCTGAGGAAAGAAAAGAAGCTGCAAAATCTATTGGCAAGACACTTGGCAAAAATATTAAGTTATTTACGTTTATTACTAATATTCTAGCAAAAGATAAGTCCATAAATGATAGCTGGAGAGGTTTCAACTCCCCTATTTCATCAAGAAACCTGAGTAACTTCATAGAGGATGAGGTCGTAGATTCATTAATTTCATCAGTAAAAGAGTCGTACGAAGATACATCTCACAGATATTATAAAATCAAGGCGAAGTGGTTAGGAAAAGAGCAGTTAGAATACTGGGATAGAAATGCCCCACTTCCAGATGAACCAGATGAGTATATTGAATGGGATGAAGCCGTAAACATGGTATTAAAAGCCTATGGGTCATTCTCACCTAAACTTGCAGAGTTAGGGGCTAATTTCTTTGCTAATAACTGGATAGATGTAGCGCCTAGAGATGGAAAAGATAGTGGCGCTTTTGCACATCCAACAATTCCATCAGTTCACCCATATTTAATGCTAAACTATCAAGGAAAGATAAGAGATGTAATGACCTTGGCTCATGAGTTAGGGCATGGGGTTCATCAGCTCCTTTCATCAAAGAAAGGTGTGTTAATGGCAGATACCCCACTAACTCTTGCTGAGACCGCTTCAGTTTTTGGAGAGCAATTAACATTTAGAGAATATCTCAATAATGAAACCGATAATAAAAAGAAAAAAATTATAATTGCCAATAAAGTCGAAGATATGCTTAATACAGTTGTTAGGCAAGTTGCTTTCTGTGAGTTTGAAAGACTTATACATAACGAACGTTTAAAAGGTGAGTTATCTACTGAACAAATTTCAGAAATATGGATGAGAGTTCAAAAGGAAAGCTTGGGTGAAGCAATTAAATTTGAAGATGAATATAAATATTACTGGTCATATATTCCTCACTTCGTACATTCTCCATTTTATGTTTACAGCTACGCATTTGGAGATTGCTTAGTTAACGCACTTTATGCTCGTTACACCGAAGGAATGGATAATTTTGAGGAAGAATATTTCAAAATGCTCGAAGCAGGTGGTACATTGCATCACAAAGAGCTTCTTGCTCCATTTGATTTAGATGCCAGCAAAGCAGACTTCTGGAAAAAAGGATTGGGAGTTATTTCAGGATTTATTGACGAATTAGAATAATATTATCTATTGAATAATTATATCCGAAAAAAAGAGGGGTTAGCCTTTTTTAAAATTCCAAAGGAATGATAAAAAATGTGCTAACCCCTATAGACAAAATATAACTAGGCCTAGTTATACTTACTTAACAGTTAATGTTTTTTTCTCATTAAATAACCAAAGTTGTAAGCAACTAAGGAAAGAATGAAAGAAACTATAACAGAAGCAAGTAGTAAGTCGCCGTTATTATATTTCTGCAGGCTGTCAACAAGTACGAAATCAATTTTACCGAACATTTTTACATATGCAGTAAAGATAATTCCGACGGCTCCAGCTTGTGCGATAAAGTCCATTAAATTAATTAATTTCCTAAATCCACTTTCACCTAAGGATTGTCGTTTGCCGTTGGTGAATTGTTGAAGTAACAATAATGCACCAATAGTAATAACAAACCAAAGACCCGCGTTTTCAATACCAAGACCTTGAAACCAGTTTCCAATATCAGAAAAAAACTTCATGACTTGATCCGATGCTTCAGTAACAGAATCCATACTGGATTTATTGTTATCTATAGCCATTTTAACACCTCTTTTGAGATAAAATGTACAAGAATTGTACATATACTAAAGTAAGCATAACAAGAAAATGTTATGCCGCTGTCATTGCTTAAAAAACGAGCAATAAAATCAAATATAAAAAATTTTGATAAGTGATTAGCACAATTATATACATTTATCGGTGATTATGCTAGCTTTTTATATATATGAAGCAATATTTAGGGTATTTTACTAAAATTACAGCTACTAGGATTAGCTCTTAAATATACTTTAGATTTGACGTATATCATTTATATTCATCTGCAAGATTAGTATAATTCTGAGCAGATTTCGGAATAAAATCAATTTCTTCCTGTTTCATATCACGCAACTTTTTGGCTGGATTACCTGCCCATAACTCACCTGATACTACCCTCTTATTATATGTAACATTCGCACAAGCTGCGACCATTGCATTACTTTCTACTACAGCATGATCCATAACAGTTGCGTGCATACCAACAAAACAATCATCCTCCAAAGTACATGCATGAAGGAGAACACTATGACCTATAGTAATACCTGAACCAATTTTAGTTGGACCAGTTTCTCGAGTAACATGGATAACTGTTCCATCTTGTATATTAGTTCTCTCCCCTATTCTAATAGTATTAACATCACCACGAATAACCGTACCAAACCATATATTAGTCTGACTACCAATTTCAACATCACCAATTATTACTGCACCCGGTGCAATAAATGCATCATCCGCAATTTTCGGCATTATACCTTTATATGGAAGTATGATTGGCTTTTGAGTCATGTTATTTCTCCACATTATATAATAAGTTAACTAATCATATATTAATTTTAGATTTACGGATAAAGCGCAATATCATCCAAGCCAAGGCCTTCATCTAAATCAAATATAAGATTCATATTTTGTACAGCCTGACCAGATGATCCTTTTATCAAATTATCTATAGCAGATATGATAATAGCTTTATTAGCAATTCTATCTTTAAATATACTGATTACACATTTATTTGTAGAATACACATCTTTTGTAGAAGGGCAGTAACCATTAGAAAATACCTTAACAAATTTTGAATCTTTATAAGCATTTTCCAGTGTATCTTTTATATCATCAACTGACATATCATCATTAAGTTCCACATAAATACTAGATAATATCCCTCTAGTCATTGGAGCTATTTGAGGTGTAAATGTAATCTGCATATCTTCACTTGCTACAATTGATAATTCTTGCTCTATTTCAGCTACATGTCTATGACCACCGATCGAATACGCCTTTATACCGCCATCTATTTCTGAGAATAGATTACCAACTTTTGCAGACCTCCCTGCTCCACTAATACCAGTTTTAGAATCAGCAATAATATTCTTTGTAGAAATAACCTTATTTGACAGCAATGGCAGCAAAGGTAATAGGATGGAAGTCGGATAACACCCAGGACAAGCAATAATGTTTGCAGATTTCAGTTCTTCACCACACTGCTCTGTTAGTCCATAAACTGCTTTCTCTTGCAAATCTGTAGCAATATGCTCTACTCCATACCATTCCTCATATGTATCTGCATTTTTTATTCTAAAATCTGCGGATAGATCTATGATTTTCACGTGACTCGGCAAGGATGATATTACTTTCTGTGATGTTGCATGAGGCATACAGCAAAATACCACATCGATATCATCAAAATTAACTTCTTCAACTTTCTGCAATTTTGGAAGATCAATAGATGACAAATGCTGATATATTTCCGATACATCAATTCCAGCATTGCTATTTGCAACTAAATTCTTAATTTTTGCATAAGGGTGCTTATGTAAAATTCTTATTAGCTCTAGACCAGTATATCCACTAGCTCCAATTATTACTGTATTTATCTCTTTACTCATTTGTTAAATCTCCCCGATTTAAAACTTTAGTTATTATTTCACTAATTGCATAGTTTGTTAATATATTTTTTATGATTAAATAATTTATCTTTAGACACAAAAAAGGGCACTTTGTTATAAAAGCACCCTTTATGTATATTCTGAAAATATTTGTATAAGTAAATATTAACGTTTTGAAAATTGGAAGCTTTTACGCGCTTTTTTCCTACCGTATTTTTTACGCTCAACAGCACGGCTATCTCTTGTTAAGAAGCCACCCTTACGAAGCGCAGAATGTAAACTAGGATCGAAATTATCTAATGCACGACTAATACCATGCCTAACTGCACCAGCTTGTCCTGAAAGCCCTCCACCAGCAACTGTACAGAAAACATCGAATTTATCTTTGTTATTTGTAGCACCAAATGGTTGTTTAACAATCATTCTTAAAACTGGTCTAGAGAAATATTTAGTTACGTCTCTTTTATTTACTGTAATTTTTCCAGTTCCAGGCTTGATCCATACACGAGCGGAAGCATCTTTTCTTCTACCTGTAGCATAAGAACGGCCTAAGCTATCTTTCTTAGGAACTCTAACTTCATTCTCTGCAACCGCAGCTGCTTCACTTGTATTGCTTGAAGTTTCTTCTAGTTTTACTTGTGGAATATCAATCATTATAATTTAGCCTTATTTTTTATCTGATCTTACTTTATTATTTTTTATGTTCTTAGATGCAATATCTATAACTTGTGGAGTTTGCGCAGTATGTGGATGCTCTTCGCCAGCATAAACATAAAGATGAGACATTTGCTTACTTCCGAGTTTGTTTCTTGAAATCATTCTTTTGACTGCAAGTTTAACAACTTTCTCAGGATTCTTTCCTTCAAAAATTCTCTCAGGAGTAGACTCTTTAATACCACCAGGATAACCTGTATGTCTGTAATATATTTTATCTGATAATTTTTTACCAGTAAGATGTACTTTATCAGCATTGATAATAATTACATTATCGCCACAATCCATATGTGGTGTGAATGTAGTTTTATGCTTACCCCTAAGTATTTTAGCTACTTCAGAAGCCATTCTTCCTAATACTATGTCTTTGGCATCAATAATATACCATTGTTTTTCAATATCAGATAATTTTGCTGTATATGTTTTCATATCTCTTATATTTCTCTTTAATAATATGATTCCTATTCACTAAGAATGGCGGAGTATCGCAGATTTTTTTGTTATGTCAATCCATTTATACTTAAAAATTAAAAAAAATAAATAATGCCTGTAACATCCCCATTTCCTCTAGTTTTTTTACGTATAAAAGAGTTAATATAATAACATTTTTTATTATCTTTTTGTAATAAATATATTGCTTCTAAATAAATTATAATATACAAGGGGTCTCTCATCACCAGATACTTGTTTTTGGTTATGAAAAAACTTGATGCGGAGTGAAGCAACACCGCCTGTTCTCAAGAGTTTTATACTATAAAGAACGAATTAAATAATTGCTACTGAGATTATCTCAGATTCTTATATTGACGCGGAGTAGAGCAGCCCGGTAGCTCGTCAGGCTCATAACCTGAAGGTCGGAGGTTCAAATCCTCCCTCCGCAACCAATCTCACAGCCAGTTACGTCGATTTAGCGAAACCTCTCAAAAATCTCTAGGTACTAAATAGGTACTAGATTATTTCCTTTTATTGATATAAAAGAATGCTATAGATATAAAATAGTCCAGACCACTTCTAACAATTGCAAATGCTCACAAAAAATTCTTAGATAATTTTGTACGTATAGTCGGTACGAGTGGAATTAAAATCAAAACAATAACTACTAAAAATAAAATTATAAGAAATTACGCGAAGAAAGGAAGAACAAGAAAGATGCTTAAAATTATTTCCTTTTTAGTATTGATTAACAGTAAGCCAATCTGGAATAGGCAAGTTATCTGCATTAGTGCCATAATCAATTAATGTTTCTCTATCACCTGTTAACTCCTGCAAAGCCCTATTCTGCAATTGAGTTGCTATTGCTGCACTCCATAGAGCTTGCATAATTTTATCGTTACTAAATATTGCTGCTAGTTTAGATTTTGTATTTTCAGCAGCTTTTCTATATTCATCTTTTAGAAATCGTAAAAATTCTCTACAATTTCCTTGTATAATAGGATTTGTTCCAGCATCATTCCATATTTTTAACAAATTAGTTACATTATCAACATTAGTATATAATTCACTATTTCCATCAATAAGTACTGATTTTAATGCTTTTTTATATCCATCAATATATAATTTTCTAACTTCTCCTTTTTCTTCAAAAATACTTGGAATTCTATTAATATAGTTTTCTTCTAATAGTTTTATATATTCGATATACTTTTCAGTAAAAATCTCATGATTTGTATTAATAAATCGTTTGTCATTTAATCTATTTGATATAAAATTATACAATTCGTCTTCATTAAAACTACAGTCAGAAATTAAAAATATTATTAATTGATGCTCTAATTCTCTTATATTCTTATCAGATTCATTTTTATAAAAATGAATCCACTTCTTATTAATATCTAATATTAATTCAAAATTATTTATATTTTGTAAAATATCATATGTTGTAAATAATTCTTTCAGAAGAGATATTGTATATTCAGCATTTTTTATTTTTTCATTATTTTCACTAAGAAGTAAAGAGTCAGAAGCTTCTTTTAACTGCAAACTTCTATAGTCATTTAATGATATAAAAAAATCTTGCACCATATTATCATTTTTAGATTGCCTTTCTTTTGCGTGGGTTGTTATAAATTCTTTTACATCCGAAATTTGTTCATTCTCTTTCCATTTATTAAATATTTCATAAAATTCTGACCAAGTTATGTTGTGTGGAGCAGATGTTAGTTGAAAATAATATTTAAGATTTTCAGTATAATAAAGCCCATGGGCAATTAACCAAAGTGTAGCAATCTCTTTTATATAATCTAATTTTTCTTTTTTGATATCAGTTAGATCATTTGCAATTGTATCTAATTTTTCTTTTAGTGCTTCCCTTAAATTCTCTTCATTATCTTTATTATCACTCCATATATTGTAAGCCCATGCAGAATCAGAAATAATTGTTTGTTGTAGCATTTCTACAAACTGAGGAGATTCAAGCTTTATCCTATTTATATAAAAAATGCTCCGCCAATCAATGTTTTCATCTTTATGACGTTCTAACTCAGGTTCAAGTATTTTAAAGTGCCTTGCAAGTGATTTAACTTGCCTAGGATTTTTTGGTAGGTGTTCTAACATTTCTGCAAACACCAAAGGATCAATATTATTGTATAGAATTTCTAATTCTTGCTTAAATAGAATAGCTGTCTGCGCTTCTGTTGGCTCTGGTAAATAATATGGAAAATCAATAATTTTTTCTAAAAACTCATGACCTGTTCCATAGGTTTTACTATATTCTGCTAATGCTTCTGCCACTTTATCTTTATCAAATGGTAATATGAAGGAGAATCCTGGAAGGTCTAATACTTCATTTAATCCAAGTAAAAGCTGTGGTATCAATTTAGGATCTGTACGATCTAAATCATCAATTACAATTATAATACGTTTATTTTTACCTTTTAATTGTCCAGTTATTTTTTTTATAACCTTGCTATCTGGAGTGAATTTATCTGATATAAATTTTAACGTATTTACAAAAGGCTCTACCTTCTTAAAAAACTTAAAAATACCTATAATATTGCGTTGTGTTATAGATGTTTTTAATTCTTTAGGAATCTTATAACCTTCATTATCTAATGCTTCTGCTATTTTTTCTAATAACAATGCCCATAATTCTTGTTTGTCGTTGCAAGACCAAGGATTCATTTTTGCAAAAGGGTATTTATTTTCTTTTGCGATACCTTCTATGAAGTTTGATAATGTAGTTTTTCCTGTTCCCCATTCTCCATAAATACCGATACGAACAGAATAATCAATTTGGGTATTCTCAATAGTTGCAAATATATCCTTAGCTAGTCTATATCTATTTAAATGATCATTATCCTTTTTATATAATGCAGAATCATAACCCATAGAAAGCTCTCTAAAATAATATATATATACTATATAGGTAATAATTATCGTTATTCAATATATTGGCTTTGTTAAAACATTTAATAATATAAATTCTTTCCATGAAATTAGCTTAATCTCATTAATTTTTATGCCCTTCCTTCTCTTTCTTCCTCCTTTTCTCTGCACTTCTTTTGCCTAATTCTGACATTGTTTGACGGATCATTTCTTTTTTGAGGTCTTGGTCGGTTATATTTTCAACCGTGTATGATCCATTAGTTGAGCAGTTATCCACCATTGGATTTATCCTTACGGTTTTATTAATTTTGAATAAGGCTAAACCAATGGAAAACGGCAGAGAAGACGAAACAAATTATTATGAAGTATTATGCAATAAAAATATGAACTACTACATTAGCTACTACAGGAGCGCATCCTATAAAAATAAAAATAGAGGCTTAAAATGCTCTGTAATATAGAGTTAATAAAGATTTGGAATGGTGCGTTGAGAAGGACTTGAACCTTCGACCTCAGCCTTATCAGGGCTGCGCTCTAACCAGCTGAGCTACCAACGCATATGATGTGCATATAGCAAATTACGAGTTCGTTATAAGGATTAGTTTCATTATTGTCAATCTCAATATTTCAGTAAATGGAACAAAATATCAAAAACTAAATTTATTGACAAAATAGTCGTACTGGAATAGTATATCTGCAGTAAAGGGATAGACCTTTTACGTAACATAAACAGTAAGGAGCTTACTGATGCAAAATGATTTCAAGTACGATTTCGTAGTCTTTATAGGACGTTTTCAACCATTTCATATGGGGCACGAAAAAGTTGTTAGAGACGGTCTTAAAAATTCACAAAATGTTATAATATTATGCGGCTCATCATATCAGCCTAGGTCTTTACGTAACCCATGGGCGGTTCCAGAACGAGAAATAATGATAAGAAGCTGCTTTAGTGAAGGTGAGAATAAACGAATAATAACAGCACCTCTTATGGATATATCCTATAATGATGAATTATGGATAAAAAATGTTCAGGAAACTGTACGAGGTCTGGTTAGTTCATACCATAGCAAACTACATGTAGAACCTAAAATAGGTTTGATAGGTCACTCTAAAGATCATAGCTCATATTATCTAAATTTATTTCCTCAATGGGAATCTGTTGAAGTAGAGAATTATAAAGGCATAAGCTCAACCCCAATAAGAGAATATTTATTTGAAAATTCTGATGAATCAAAAAAGACAATAAATGATTCATTACACAATAATGTAAATGGATTACTAAGTAATTTTCTTCAAACTCAAGATTATAAGAATCTTCAGAAAGAGCATCATTTTATAAAAAAATATCGAGAAGGATGGAAAAACTCTCCCTACCCACCTATATTCGTAACGGTTGATGCTGTAGTTGTTCAATCTGGTCATATATTGCTTGTAGAAAGAAAAGCATTCCCGGGAAAAGGTTTGTTTGCTCTTCCTGGTGGTTTTGTTAATGAAAACGAAACTCTATCTGATGCATGTTTACGTGAGCTAAAGGAAGAGACAAAATTAAAAATACCTGCACCAGTATTAAAGGGATCAATAGTTAAAAGTGAACTATTTGATGATCCTAATAGATCAGAAAGAGGAAGAACAATAACAAATGCATTCTATATATCCCTAACTCCGGAGAAAACTCTTCCTAAGGTTAAGGGATCTGACGATGCTAAACATGCATTTTGGTTACCATTACATAAATTAGACCCTTCAAAAATGTTTGAAGATCATTATTTTATAATACAAAAAATGTTAGGAACAATATAGGAGGTAAAAATAAAAACTTAGTAACAAGAATCAAAACCACAGAAGGTTTTGCTCTTTAGTCACTCGTAAGAGTGTTAGATGCATTGGGATTTGTAGGATATAAATATCAGGCATAATAACAATAAAGGCAAAGGGATAGACCCTAGCCACAACCAAGTGTTATCAGTTTTTGTTTATGATAAGCATTCGAGGCGAATATAATTTTAGCGTAGATAACTACGTGAATTTTATAAGTCTGAAGAATAACAACTCACAAAGGAAAAATGGAAACACGATAAATGAAGGAGATTCATTATGACTAACAATATAATATTAAACGCTGATTCTTATAAAGCATCACATTTTTTACAATACCCACCAAATACTACTCATGTTTCTAGCTATATAGAATCTCGTGGTGGAAAATATGAAAAAGCCCTATTCTTTGGACTTCAGTTCTTTTTAAAGGAATATCTTACAAAACCCATAACATTAGCAGACGTTAACGAAGCTAATGAATTCTATAGCTTACATGGTGTACCATTTCATAAGGAAGGGTGGGAAAATATAGTAAATAAACATGGCGGATATTTACCATTAGAAATAGAGGCAGTCGCAGAAGGGGCTGTTAACACAGTAAAGAATGTAATGGCACAAGTAGTCAATACTGACCCTGAATGTTTCTGGCTTACTAGCTATATAGAAACCGCTATATTACGTGCAATATGGTATCCAACAACAGTTGCGACACTTTCTTACTACTGCAAACAAACTATAAAGGAATTCTTGGAGCGTACAGCAGATAATATAGATGGTCTTCCATTCAAACTTCATGATTTTGGCGCAAGAGGTGCTAGCTCAATGGAAACTGCATCTTTAGGAGGAGCAGCTCATTTAGTCAACTTTATGGGTTCTGATACTCTTTCAGGAATACTTGCAGCCAATCGTTATTATAACGAGAAAATGGCAGCATTTTCTATACCTGCAGCTGAACATTCTACAATAACTAGCTGGGGTAAAGAGAATGAATCAAAAGCATACGAAAATATGCTTGATCAATTCTCAGGTGAAGGAAAACTAGTTGCTGTCGTAAGTGACTCATATGATTTGTGGAATGCTATAGATAACATATGGGGCGATGAGCTAAAGCAGAAAGTTATAGATAATGGCGGAACAGTTGTTATAAGACCAGATAGCGGAGAACCAATAGATATAGTATTAAAAACTCTACAAAAATTAATGCTGAAATTTGGCTATAGAACGAATAGCAAAGGCTTTAAAGTTCTACCTGATTATATAAGAGTTATACAAGGCGATGGCGTATCTCCTGATATGATAAGGTCAATATTGTTCAATCTCGAACTTAATGGAATAAGTGCAGATAATCTTGCATTTGGAATGGGAGGAGAGTTATTACAAAAAACAGATCGTGATACTCTTAAATTTGCCATGAAAGCATCAGCAGTTAAAAAAGATGGAGTCTGGAATGATGTATATAAAGACCCTATAACTGATATAGGAAAAAGATCAAAGAAAGGCAGACTAGCTCTTGTTCGAAATACAGAGGGTAGCGATGTTGAGTCCGTTAGATTAGATGACTTAAATGGACGAGATAATCTTTTATCTCCTGTTTTTAGAAATGGTGAAATATTAAAAGATTATACATTATCTGATGTTAGAGAAAGATCAAATTCTCAGTAGAAATAAGTCGTAATTTCAAACTATAAAGGGGCTATATTAATATATTAGCTCCTTTATTTACTTTTTCCCTTATTAAAATTATAGATTTTCAACGGCTTATCTTCATCATTATATTTTTGATTTTTCTTCCAGATAGCATCACGCTCAAACATTCGCAATATCTCCCCTCTCCTATATATCTGCATGAGAACATTACCAGATGCTCCCGATATATAATTTGTTATTGGAAAACCACTTGATCTCAAAGTCTGTGCAGTCCAATTGTTGCATGTTTTTAATATATGATAACTACCTATAGCGCGATAAAATTTACTGTTTCCATAAATACCATTCATAATAGACTTCGCCTTAACTGACCCTTCTCGATCAAAAGAACTATGAATTTCTTCCATCATTTTGTTAAAACCATTTTCAGAAATTTGAAGTTGAATTATTTCACTTTCTGGAAAAACTCCCAAGACATCATTAGAAAAGCCGACAACATGCATCACAGTTTTCGTAGGTATAAACATTGCCTTCAATGAGAGCATTATAGTTATCTTTGGAGCTTGATAGAAACCTTCATCACCCCATCCAAATTCTATATATTTACTTCCTTTAAAGTCATCTTTTTCTGGTATTATATTATTAGCAATATCTTTTATAGAAACAACAATTCCAGTGTGCCAACCATGGCTAACAATATATATAGTTTTTGTATTTTCATTTATTTTTGGTGGATAAAGATTTTTTATAGGTGCAGCACAACTACTAACAAAAAATAGTAAGATTATAATTCCTATAGATTTATTTGATTTCATAACCCTGTTCATGTCACTTTAAATATCAACATTATAGGTAAATTACTATACGTATAATTCAACAATATGCAACAATATTATGAACGAAGTTCTCGTATTGCTATATAAAATATAATTGAAAAGATATAGTAATTAAAAATAGACAAATTAAAGAATATACAAATGAAAAATGATTAATGGACTAAATGTTCTGCCATCTCAATATACGGTTTATGACCCTCACCCTTTTCATAGCAATGAGTGAGACCTTCAAATTCATCAGAATCACAAGCCAGAACCTTCTCGATTTTATCATCACTAATTTTAGCCGTATGCCATGAAATAGGTAATGTTTGATAGAATTCTCCGAAATATCCAGATCGGATTTGTTTTATAAGTAAAGTCCCCGCTCCGCCATCTGATGTTTTACTGCCATATCTATCTCCATCGGGAACAAGTGGATAACCGTTATCTGTCATAACAGCATCTACATATATATTTGGATTAACCAAAACTTTGTGAGCTTCAAGTAATGTTGTTACATGAATTATCTCGGCTTCAGGCATTGTATTTCTAACTGCCTTCTTCTGCCATTTTGCACATTTGCTTGTATCTTCCACCAATAAAATTGTTTCTACCATATAAACCTCCGATATTTATTGTATTTAAATATAAGATTAGTGTATCCATTATAGCATAATTTGCCTTAAAAAGCTAATTCGACTAATTTGAAAATGATGTAATTGATATATAAAAAGTGTATAATGCAGAGATGATTACGAAATATTTTAAACGATTAATATCTGCTCCTCTCTCTAGAATTGAAAAGGGGAAACGTATATATGCCATTGGCGATATACATGGAAAATTATCACTTCTGCAAAAATTATGCGATAAAATCCATAAGGATATTGATTCACATGACGATGATATAAAAATAATTTTCCTTGGTGACTATATTGATAGAGGTGAAGATTCTAAAAATGTTATCAATCTGATTATTTCATTAATAGAGGCCGATATAGATGTAATCCCCTTAATGGGTAATCACGAAAAAAGCCTTCTCAATTTTCTGGAAAATGGAGATCAACATTCAGAATGGTTAATGTGGGGAGGAAGTGAAACATTAAAAAGCTATGGAGTTGTTTTTGAAGATGAAAATGGAAAACCATATAGCTTTAATGAACTAAGCACTCAATTGGCTGGATTAATGCCAGAATCACATAAAGAATTTTTCAAAAATTTAAAACTATACCATGAAGAAGATGATTATATTTTTGTTCATGCTGGCGTTCGCCCTGATCGAACCCTAGAAGAACAAGAGGAAAATGATCTATTAAGAATACGAAGAGATTTTATACAACATAATCACAAGATCGATAAGACAATTGTATTTGGTCACACAACTTTTGAAGAGCCTCACGAAGGAAAACGTAAAATAGGTGTAGATACCGGAGCATATCTAACAGGGCGACTTACTGCAGTTGCATTACATGAAGACCAACGATATTACATAAATAGTTTAAATTAAACTCTTATAATTTGCACTTCAAGAAGTGGCCTTTTGCCCGTTAGTTTATGAATCTCTTTCTTAATTATTTTTCTTGAGGACTTATAAATATCTTCATCATATTTATTAGCTAAAGATTTTATCATATTGGCAATTTGCTTTTCCATAGAAGCTATAAAATCAGCATATTCCTCTTCATCAAGAACCCCTGGCGCAGATATAGATGGCATTACAGCTATTTTACCATTTTTCTGCATAATTATCGTAGCAAAAATAATACCGTCTTTTTTAAGTCTACGACGGGTTTTCATTACATCACCATCTTCTCGCTGCAATAACTTTCCATCAACAGCATAATATCCAGTAACCACATGCTTTATAGATTTAGGCTCATTAGGAGCAAGTTTAACCATTTCTCCATTTTGAATTTCAAGAACCTTCTCAATTCCAATATCTCTTGCTAACTTTGCATGTTCCTTAATATGGACTTGTTCTCCATGAACTGGTATCGCTATTTTTGGCTTAACCATTTCATACATTTCCTGAAGCTCACAACGTGATGGATGACCAGATACGTGGATATTATGATCTTTCTCAGTGAATAATTTAATTCTCTTTTCAGCAAGCCTATTGTGAAGCTTTGAAATATCTTTCAAATTACCAGGAATAACTTTCGAGGAGAATATAAATGAGTCATTAGGAGCAAGCCTTATAGTTTGATGTTCATCATTTATGATTTTTGCTGCTGCCGCATTCCATTGACCTTGAGAACCAGTAGCCATAACAACAAGTTTATTTCTAGGGTGATTTTTAATTTCTTTGTCAGTTAAAAATTCTGCAATCTCATCCAAATAACCACAATCTCTTGCAAAACCTTCCATTTTTATAAATGAAAGACCAGTAATAGCAACTTTTCGTCCTGCAGCTTTTGCAGCTTGAGCTATTGTTTTAATTCTAGCAACATTAGATGCAAATGCGGTAACAACAACAAGACCGTCTTGATCAGCAATTAATTCTGCCATAGAATCTTGTAATGCCCCCTCAGAACCAGAATGTTGCTCCGTAAAGACATTAGTTGAATCACAAACCATAGCGAGAACATCACCATTGCCTAATTCTTTCAACGCCTTTAAATCAGATGGGCTTCCAATGACAGGATCAGGATCAAATTTCCAATCGCCTGTATGAACTATTTTTCCATGTTCCGTATTTATAACAACTGCATTCATTTCTGGGATAGAATGTGTAAGTTGTATAAAGTTAATATCGAATGGACCAACAGTGAGATTACCTCCTTTTTCGACTACATTAACTTTAAAACCTTGATTCTGTTTATTTTGAGATAATTTATACTCTGCAACCATTGCAGTCAGCTCAGTCGCGTATATCGGACATTTTAGCTCATTCCATAAATATCCAACTGAACCAAGATGATCCTCATGTGCATGAGTCAGAACTATACCAAGGAAATCATCAAGATTTTCTTTAATGAAGGACAAGTCAGGTGCTATCATACTTACACCTGGAAATCCCTCATCTGCAAAACCAGCACCTAGGTCAATCATGAGCCACTTACCTTTATAATGATATAAATTCACATTCATACCAATTTCATTAGCCCCACCTAGAGGGAGAAACATCAGATCATTCTTACTTACTTTAGCCATTCTTTACATTTACCTTATAAATTTCATTTAGACCTTTAATTGTTAAATCTGGTTCTAAACGATCGATTAAATCAATTTCTTTCTCGAAAAGTCTTGCAAGCCCGCCCGTTGTAATAACTTCTAAATCTTCATTATGTTCATTTTTAATTCTATTAATGATACCCTCTACAAGACATATATAGCCAAAGAAGACACCTGACTGCATAGCTGAGATTGTAGAAGTGCCTATTACCTTCTTAGGATTTTTTATAGCAATTTCAGGCAATTTTGCTGCTGCATTATGCAATGCCTCTATAGAAAGATTTATACCCGGTGCAATTACACCTCCGATATATTCACCTTTTGAGCTTACCACATCAAATGTTGTCGCCGTACCAAAATCAATAATTATCGTACCTTTATTATGCTCACTAAACGCTGCTACAGCATTCACAATTCTATCTGCTCCAACTTCAGATAAGTTATCAAGACAAACTTTTATATTTGTTTCAACATTTGCTTCACCTACAATAAGAGGTGTAACTTTGATATATCTATCGCATAGTCGTTTGATTTCAAATAAATGTTGAGGGACTACACAAGAAATTATTACATCAGAAATATCAGATAGTTCCAATTCAATTGAGTTTAGAAGTTGTAGAATAATTATATAATATTCATCACATGTTCTTTTTGTATCTGTAGATAAACGCCATCTGTTAACGATTCTGTCTTCATCTACCAAGGCAATTACTATATTAGTATTACCGATATCAATTGCAAATAACATTTCTTAATCCAACATAAAAATATCTCCTGCCGAGATATTTTCTATTTCTTTATTTTCTTTTTCAAGAATTAAATTTCCATATAAATCAATATCTTTAAAGATACCATTTATTGTTTTTTCCATCTGCTTGACTTCAATTTTCTTGTCAATACCAGATGCATTTTCTTTCCATGAACTAATTATTTTTGTACGATCAGAAACAAAACTATCTTTGTTCTCAATAGTTTGAAAATTATTCATTAATTTATTAACTATTTCTTCATTCTTTACAATAACATTCTCATGTTTCAGAGATGTTGCAGGATATAACATATCTTGAGGGAAAAACATATTATTAATTCCAATACCTATTATATAATATAAATCATCATTATTTTTATAGGTCTCGATTAGAATGCCTGATATTTTTTTCTCATTTACTAAAATATCATTTGGCCATTTTATTTTACACTTATCAAGATATTCTGACAGTGTCTGGTTTAAAAATATAGCTACAATAAATGGAAGTAAATCCTTGTCTTCAAAACCTAACTTATCTTCTTTCAATATTATGCTTAGGAATATATTACCTTCATCAGAAATCCATTCTCTCTTATATCTTCCTCGACCATTTTTTTGGCGATCTGCAATTACAAAAATCCCATGAGAATCAGACGTATTTTCCTTAATTAATTCTTTTGCAGTAGTGTTAGTACTTTCTACTTCTGTGTATTTTTTTATAATGAAAGTCAAATTATGCCCTTAGAACAATGTTCTGGTTACATCATTTGCAACATTTAATAAGCTTGCCGGTACAATAAAAAACAGAAGGTTAAATAATACTGATAATCCAAGCGTATATTTTATTGCTTTTGGAATATCATTGTCTAACTCTTCTATTAATTCATCAAAATAAATTATTTTAATAATTCTTATATAGTAGAACGCACCAACCACACTTGTTATCACACCTATAATAGACAAAGTATATAAGCCAGATTTAATAGCAGCAGAAAATATAAAGAACTTACCTAAGAAACCAGCCAAAGGAGGAATACCAGCCATAGATAGCATCAAAATTGTAAATATCAATGCCATAAGTGGATGGCTTTTTCCCAAGCCTTTAAGATCATTAATACTCTCGACCGATTCGTTACTTCTTTTCATAATGATTATACATGCAAATACGCCAAGATTCATTATCACATAAATAACAAGATAGTTAATCAAAGCTGAGACACCTTGTTGATTTCCAACAGCAAGACCAATAAGCATGAAGCCAACATGACCAATAGAGCTATATGCCATCATACGCTTAATGTTTGTTTGCCTGATTGCAGCGAATGAGCCAACAACCATAGAAGCTACGGATACTAATATAATAATTTGCTGCATTTGATCTACAATATTTCCAAATGGTTGTAGAAGGAATCGTATAAATAGTGCAAAAGCCGCAACTTTAGGAGCAGTTGCAAAGAATGCAGTAACTGTTTTTGGAACACCTTCATAAACATCAGGTGTCCACATATGGAATGGCACAGCTGAAATTTTAAATAATATAGCAATGATAACAAGTACAGACCCTGTAATAATTCCCAATGAAACAGACTTACCATCAGCTACTTTCTGAGCAATCGAATTGAAATCTGTTGCACCAGAAAAACCATATATTAATGATGCTCCATATAGTAATATACCAGAAGCTACAGCGCCTAGAATAAAGTATTTTAGTCCTGCCTCAGTTGACTTAGTGCTTTCACGATTCATCGAAGCAATTACATATAATGAAAGACTTTGAAGCTCTAAACCTAGATATAATGACATTAAATCATTGGCTGAAACCATACAAAACATTCCAACAACAGCGAACATAACAAGCACGTTGAATTCAAATTTCTGTAAAGCCTTACAGCCTTTATAACTATTGTTAAATATTATGACCACAATTGCAGAGGCTAATATTATGAGTTTCATAAAGTCCGAGAAACCATCAACAATAAATAGATTATTAAATATTATTGTTTGTTTTCCACTAGAGAAAAGCAAGAATAAACCACTTATAACAAATGCTACAATAGTAATGAAACCAATCGTATTATTGCTTGTTTTTCCATTGCTATAAACACCAAGCATCATCAGTAACATTGCGCTGATAGAAAGCAATATTTCAGGAAATACTGGGATATAATAAACTAATTCTGACATATTATATAACTCCGGATAATAGATTCTCTACTGAAACATGCAATGTATCTAGAATGATATTTGGGAATATACCAAATAAAATTACGAAGAATGCAATAACAGCAAATATAAAATATTCAATTTTTGTAAGATCAAGTATGTCTTTCAGGTCTTCATGTACAATTTCACCAAACATTACTCTTTTAAATAGCCACAGCATATAAGCTGCACCAAGGACAACACCTGTACAAGCTATTGTAGCGAATACTACATTAACTTTAAAAATTCCTATTAGAACTAAAAGCTCTCCAACAAAACCACTCGTCATAGGCAAACCTATTGATGCCATTGTAAATAATAAGAAGAACAAGGAATATTTAGGCATTCTATTTGTTAGTCCACCATATCTAGCAATTTCTTTTGTATGAATTCTATCGTAAACAACTCCTACACATAAGAATAAAGCTGCCGAAACAAGACCATGGCTAATCATCTGGAATATACTACCTTCAACACCTTGAACGTTTAGTGTAAAGATACCAATTGTTACAAAGCCCATATGAGCAACAGATGAGTACGCTATAAGCTTTTTCATATCATCCTGCATCAAAGCTACTAATGAAGTGTACACTACGGCGATTACACTTAGAACAAACATAAAGTCTGCAAAGTAAATAGAAGCCTCTGGAAGCATTGGTAAAGAAAAACGTAAGAAACCATATCCACCAAGTTTTAGTAATATACCTGCTAATATAACTGAACCTGCTGTTGGTGCTTGCACGTGAGCATCTGGCAACCAAGTATGGAAAGGCCACATAGGAACTTTAACAGCAAAAGATGCGAATAATGCTAGCCATAAAATCAATTGTATATCTTCAGATAATGTAGGAACTTTCTTCATTAATACAGGAATGTCTGTAGTTCCAAATTGTTGGTATACATATAATAAAGCTAAAAGAAGTAAAACTGACCCTATTAGCGTATATAAGAAAAATTTAAACGCAGCATATACCCTGTTCTCTCCACCCCATATACCTATCAATAGATACATCGGAATTAGCGAACCTTCAAAGAAGAAATAAAATAATGTAAAATCTAATGAAGCAAATACGCCGACTACGAATGTTTCGAGTAAAAGGAAACATATCATATATTCTCTAATTTGTTTCTGTATTGATTTCCAACTACATAGGATACAGATAGGCATTAAGAATGTTGTCAACAATATGAAGAACAATGAAATTCCATCAACACCAAGATGATAAGAAATTCCATAGCCTTTAATCCATTCTTGCTTTTCAACAAATTGGAATTGAGCTGTGGTAGTATCAAAATTAATATATAGAACCAATGATAATACAAATGTCATCAATGTAGTAAACAGTGATACATTTCTAACATTGTTAGATTCAGATTTATTATTCTCACATGGCTTAACAAATAAAAATATAGCCAGCGCTCCCAAAAGAGGAAGAAAGATTATTGCAGATAATATTGGATATTCTGTCATTATATATTCCGTATATTTCTTATTTAATTAATTTGTGAATAAATAAAAGTTGTAATCAACAATGTGACACCAATTAGCATCGCAAATGTGTAATGATAAACTAAACCTGTTTGAGCCTTACTAAATAACTTGGCGATTTTGCTTGATATTAATGCAAAACCATTAGGACCAAATTTGTCAATAATTGCTATATCCCCTACTTTCCATAAAAATAACCCTAATGCTTTTGAAGGTCTAACAAAGATAAGGTCGTATAATTCGTCAAAATACCATTTGTTCAGTAAAAACTTATAAACAGGACTAAATATTTTAGCTATAACGTTTGGTAGTGATGGAATAATCAAATAGCATATTAAAGCTAATACGAAACCGATAACTCCAACTATTGTTGGTAGATTCTGCATAACCCAGCTTGCTTCTTGATGTGCATGATGAGCCTGACTAGCGAAATGTTTTGATTCCTCTACAGCAGTATAAATAGCTCCATTCCAGAACCCTTCAAATTTTGGCAGATCATAAGATACAACGCCAAGATTATACATAATCATACCTGAGAATACAGCTCCAAATGCAAGTATAATTAATGGTATGGTCATAACTTTCGGTGATTCATGCACATGACCAAGAACGTCATCTGATGATTTAAACTTACCAAAGAATGTCATGAATATTAATCTCCATGAATAAAATGCAGTAAGAGTCGCAGCAATTATTCCCAACCAATATGCATAATTTGCAAAAACATTACCTTCATGACCCGCCGCATAGGCAGATTCAAGAATCATATCTTTGGAATAATACCCAGCTAAACCAGGAAAACCAGTTATTGCCAGTGTACCAATCATCATCATTGCAAATGTAAGGGGGATTTTATTCCATAACGCACCCATTTTTCGCATGTCCTGCTCGTCAGACATAGCATGAATAACACTTCCAGCACCAAGGAATAACAAAGCTTTAAAGAATCCATGAGTCATTAAGTGGAATACTCCCGCCGAATAAGCAGAAACACCACAGGCGAAAAACATATATCCTAATTGGCTACATGTTGAATAAGCAATAACTCGTTTAATATCATTTTGTGTAATAGCTACAGTAGCTGCAAAAATACAAGTTGCTGCACCAACAATAGTTACAACAGTTAGAGCAAATTCAGATTGTTCGAACATAGGAGAGCAACGAGCTACCATAAACACACCTGCTGTTACCATTGTAGCGGCATGAATTAATGCAGATACTGGTGTAGGTCCTTCCATAGCATCTGGCAACCAAGTATGTAAACCAAGTTGTGCAGATTTACCCATAGCTCCAATGAATAATAACAAGCAAATAATTGTTAGATTCATTTCGTTATCAATTGCATATGTTGGTGATGCTGCAAATACATCTTCAAACATCACTGAATCAAACGTAAAGAATATTGCAAATATTCCAAGAGCAAATCCAAAATCTCCAACTCTATTTACAACAAAAGCTTTCATTGCAGCTTTATTAGCTGATTCTTTTTTATACCAGAAACCGATAAGAAGATAAGAGCATAAGCCAACGCCTTCCCAGCCTAGATATAACTGAATAAAATTATTAGACGTAACAAGCATAAGCATGAAGAATGAAAACAGAGATAGATATGACATAAATCTTTGTGGATGAGGATCGTGACTCATATATCCAACTGAATAGATATGTACAAGAGCTGAAACCGTTGTCACAACGACAAGCATTACAGCAGTTAAACTATCAACTTTCAACGCCCAACTTACATCAAGGCTTCCTGACGTTATCCATGACAACATTTCAACATCAGCATTTGTTTGACCAATTACAACATTGTTAAATATTACATATGATAATATTGCAGAAGCACTTATCGCAGAAACCGTAATAATTTGCGATAGTTTCACAGAAAGCTTAGAACTATTAAGCCCTACTATAATTGCTGCAATTAATGGAAGAAATACGACTAGTTTTATCATTATATTATCCCTTCATACAATTAACGTCTTCGATTTCAATTGAACTTCTTCCTCTAAAATAAATCACAAGGATAGCAAGCCCGATAGCAGCTTCAGCCGCAGCAACAGTCAGTATAAATATAGTAAATACCTGCCCGTTGATATCATTCAAGAATGATGAAAATGCAACCATATTTATATTTACAGCAAGCAGCATAATCTCAATAGACATAAGAATCGTAATAATATTTTTCTTGTTAAGGAAAATACCACAAACTCCAATAGAGAACAGAATTAAAGCAACAACTAAATAATGGAATAACCCAACCTCTAGCAGCGATCCCGTACTCGTTAAATCATTAAACACCTTTTCCACTTTCTACCTTCACTATTTCAATTGTTTTATTTCTATCTCGATTTAATTGATCAGATATTTTTTGCTTTCTTACTCCATCTCTTTGTCTGTGAGCAAGACTAATTGCACCAATCATCGCCACTAATAATATTAATCCACAAAGCTGGAACAAATATGCAAAGTCAGTATATAGAACCATTCCTATCATCTCTGTATTAGTAAGTTTTTTCTTAGCTGGTGTTTTTTCAATAGCCTCAACATCTACAGGAGCATCTGTGCTAGCATCAGGAACTAGATTTGGATCACCTACTTTCAATTCGACATTTTCAATCTTAGTAGCAACGTCACCCTTAGATTCAATAGTGATAGCAGAGTTAGTTTTAACAACTGCAATATCGGTTTCTAAAATAGCTGAGGATGATTGAAGTATAAAGAATAACTCAACAAATAATATAATCGCTACAACAATACCTAATGGAGCATATCCAATAATATTCTCTTTAGCTTTCGATGTATTTATATTTAGCATCATCACAATGAAAAGGAATAATACTGCAACTGCCCCTACATATACAATAACAAGCAACATAGCCACTAGTTCTGCTTTTAATAGAAGGAAAATACCCGCAGCATTGAAGAATGCTAATATCAGAAATAATACAGCCTTAACTGGATCACGTGACGTAATTACCATTAATGCCGAACCTATAGTAAGGAACGAAAAAAGGTAAAATAATATAACTGGCAATTCTACTGGTAACATAATTTTTTCTCTTACCTATAATCTATATCTTTTTTAATATTAGCTGCAATTTCATGTTCCCAACGGTCACCATTAGCAAGTAATTTATCTTTATTATAAAGAAGCTCCTCATGAGTTTCCGTTGCATATTCAAAATTTGGTCCTTCAACAATTGCATCTACAGGGCAAGCTTCTTGACATAGTCCACAATAGATACATTTTGTCATGTCTATATCGTATTTAGTTGTTCTACGGCTACCATCATCACGAGCTTCTGCTTCAATATATATTGCTTGAGCAGGACAAATTGCTTCACATAATTTACAGGCGATACATCTTTCTTCACCGTTTGCATATCTTCTTAAGGCATGCTCACCTCTAAAACGTGGGCTTAATGGACCTTTTTCATAAGGATAGTTTATAGTTACCTTCTTTTTAAACATATATCTGAAAGTAAGAGCCATTCCTTTCACTATCTCAATTAAGAGCAATGATTTTCCAGCTTTTTTCATTAAAGACATTAATTAATCTCCTAAACAGGTAAACTATTTGTAAAATATAAAACGCTCGCTGTTCCAATAACACCAACAAGAGAAAGAGGTAAAAATACTTTCCATCCTAATTGCATCAATTGGTCATATCTATATCTAGGTAGAGCAGCTCTAACCCAAATAAATACGAATAATAATACAGCTATTTTAGCAAACAACCATATAGGACCAGGGATCCAAGTCAGAATTGCTATATCAAACGGAGGCAACCATCCACCAAGGAATAATACGGCACATAAAGAACTCATTAAGATCATATTTGCGTACTCACCCAAGAAGAATAATGCGAATGTCATTGATGAATACTCAACATTAAATCCAGCTACAAGCTCAGCTTCTGCTTCTGGTAAATCAAATGGATGACGGTTTGTTTCAGCAAGTATTGAAATAAAGAATATAATAAACATTGGGAATAACGGGATAATGTTCCACATTCCTTGTTGAGCCATCACTACAGCAGATAGATTTAATGATCCTGTCATCAACAATACTGTAATTACAACGAATCCAATAGACACTTCATAAGAAACCATTTGAGCTGCCGCTCTTACTGCCGCAATAAAAGGATATCTAGAATTACTCGACCAACCAGCTATTAAAATTCCATAAACGCCCAGAGATGAAATAGCAAAGATATATAGTACACCAACATTAAGATCAGCAAGAACCAGACCATCACCAAAGGGTATTACAGCCCAACCAATTAAGGCTAGTATAAAAGTAAGCATTGGTGCAAAAACATAAATAAAAGGATTAGCCTTAGTAGGAATGATAGCCTCTTTTGCCATTAACTTCATACCGTCAGCAAGTGGTTGCAATAGACCAAATGGGCCAACAACATTAGGGCCTCTTCTTAATTGCATAACAGCTAAGACTTTACGCTCAGCTAGAGTTAAGTAAGCAACTGCTCCAAGTAGAGGTAAAATTATAGCAAATATTTTTAAGACAATATAAACCAAAGGATATGCATCCAAAAATTTTGATATTTCTTCAAAGATCATTTCCATCTAGGCTACCTTGCTTTTATTTTTAGCTTGAGAAGTTTTCTTTTTATCAGACTTTAGACTTTCAATACATTCTGTCATCACTTTAGAAGCCCTACAAATCACATTAGTTTTGAAGAATGACTCTGAATTTAAGCTATTTTTCAATTTTTCCTTATTCAATGTACCGTCTTTACCAAACTTTGCCCATTTTTCCTTTTTAACAACATCGATTTCAGAAAATACAGGATTAACTTCAACAAGTCTTTCACGTACTTCTTCAATATTGTTATATGGTAGCTTTTTATCTAACAACTCGGACAATTCAACAATTATTTTCCAATCTTCTTTAGCTTCACCTAATGGAAATATTGCTCTTGTTGTTCTTTGAACACGCCCTTCAGTATTAACATATATTGATGATTTTTCAGTATACGCAGCAGCAGGAAGTATAACGTCAGCAATATGCGCTCCATTATCTCCATGATGACCTTGATATACAACAAAAGTTTTTTTATCGATTTTTGATAAATCAACTTCATCAGCTCCAAGTAAATATAGAAATTTAATCTCTCCCTTCTCTGCCCCTTTAATAATTCCTGCTGTATCTTTTCCACCTTTTTGAGGAATACAGCCCAAATCCAAACCAGCAACCCTTGAGGCTGCTTTTTGTAATATGTTAAAACCATTCCATTCATCTGTAACTACTCCAAGGTCATCACAAATTTGGTTGATTTTACCAAGAATTTTATCGCTATCTCCTCTTGTAAAGATATCAGCACCTAGTATAATCATTGGCTTTTTAGATTTCTTTAATACTTTAGAGAAAGCATGCTTACCTGACACAAAATCATCAAGTATATCAACAGAATCACCAAGATAGTTAATGTCATAAGTTAAGTCTAAATCTTCACCAATCAGGGCGATATCAAGGTTAGGATTAGCTTCTTTACTCTTTTTGATTCTTGCATTTACTAGAGATGCATCATAACGAGGATTACCGCCAATAATTAGACAGCTATCAGCCTCTTCTATTCCAGCTATTGTAGAATTAAATAAATATGAAACACGTGGGTCAGAACCTAATCTTGATCCATCTTGTCTACAATCAATATTATCAGAGCCTAATTCAGAAAATAGATCTTTAACCGCAATCATTGACTCTGCATCAGCAAGATCACCCATAATAACAGCAGACTCTTCGCCTTTTGCTTTAGAAAGAGCCTCTTTTATTTTTGTATATGCCTCATCCCAACTAGCTTTTGCTAATTTATTTTTATTTTTAACATATGGACTATCAAGTCTTTGCGTTTTTAGACCATCATATGAAAATCTTGCTTTATCAGAAAGCCAAATTTCATTAATATCTTCATGTAATGAAGGTAAAATTCTCATAACCTGATTACCACGAGTATCAACTCTAATATTACATCCAACAGCATCACTAATATCAACTGAATTTGTATGCTTTAATTCCCAGCTTCTTGCCGTATATGAATAAGGCTTTGAAGTCAAAGCTCCTACTGGACAGATATCGATAATGTTTCCAGACAATTCTGAAGTTATATTCTTTTCAATAAATGTACCAATTTCCATATTCTCGCCACGACCAGTACCGCCGATTTCTTCGTTTCCTGCAATATCTGTCATAAAGCGAACACAACGAGTACAGTGAATACATCTCGTCATATATGTTTTAATTAGTGGGCCGTAATTTTTATCTTTTACGGAGTGCTTCTTCTCATTGAATCTACTCTCAGATCTACCATATTTCATAGCTTGATCTTGAAGATCACACTCACCACCCTGATCGCATATAGGGCAATCCAATGGATGATTGATAAGTTGAAACTCCATAACTCCTTCACGGGCTTTCTTTACCATAGGAGAATTTGTATGAACTTTCATACCATTTCCAGCTGGCATAGCACAGGACGCTGCAGGCTTTGGTGGACCACCCTCAATTTCAACTAGACACATTCTGCAGTTTCCTGCAATTTTCAAACGATCATGGTAGCAGAATCGAGGAATTTCTTTTCCTGCAAGTTCACATACTTGCAATACTGTCATTCCATTATCAAACTCAATCTCTGTACCGTCTACGGTTAAACTTGGCATATTAATTCCTCACATATGACAAATATTGTACTTTTAAATGCATCATATTTATGCAGCCTTTTTCTTCTTTTTGTTCTGTTTTATTCTATCTTCTATTTCATCTCTAAAATGTCTGATTAGTCCCTGTATTGGCCAAGCAGATGCATCGCCTAAAGCACAGATAGTATGACCTTCAACCTGTTTTGTTATTGAAAGTAAATCATCAATTTCTTTAATTTTTGCATCACCCGTAACAAGTCTTTGCATAATTCTCCACATCCAACCTGTGCCTTCTCTACATGGAGTACATTGCCCACAAGATTCATGCTGATAGAAATGTGATAATCTTTCAATGGCTTCAATAACATCAGTCGATTTATCCATAACAATAACGCCAGCAGTACCTAGACCAGAACCAACCTCTTTTAATGAATCAAAATCCATATGTATTGTGTCACATGTATTTTTTGGCATCAATGGAACCGAAGAGCCACCCGGAATCACAGCCAGTAAGTTATCCCAGCCACCAATTACTCCGCCTGCATGTTTCTCGATTAGTTCTTTTAGAGGAACACCCATTTCTTCTTCAACTGTACAAGGGTTATTTACATGACCCGAAATACAGAATAATTTTGTACCACAATTTCCATCCTTACCAAGACCAGAAAACCAGCCTGGGCCACGTCTTATGATTTCAGGAACAGAAGCGATAGTTTCTACGTTATTCACTGTTGTTGGACATCCATATAGACCAGCTCCAGCAGGGAATGGAGGTTTCAGACGAGGCTGACCTTTTTTACCTTCCAGACTTTCAATTAGTGCAGTTTCTTCACCACAAATATATGCTCCAGCACCGCGATGAAGAAAAACATCGAAGTCGTAACCTGAACCACAGGCATTCTTTCCAATTAGACCATCTTTATAAGCTTCATCAATTGCTTTTTGAACAGAAGAAGCTTCATTATAGAACTCTCCACGAACATAAATATAAGCCGCAACTGCTTTCATTGCTACACCAGCTATTAAAGCTCCCTCAACTAATTTATGCGGATCATGCCTAAGAATTTCTCTATCCTTACACGTTCCCGGCTCAGATTCATCTGCATTAATAACTAGATATGAAGGTTTATCTGATTCTTTTGGCATAAAAGACCATTTTAGACCCGTAGGGAAACCTGCACCACCACGCCCTCTTAGACCAGATTCTTTAACTTGCTCAATAATCCAATCAGAACCTTTTTTTATAACTTTTTTGGTATCTTTCCAATCTCCACGTTTTTTCGCAGCATCAAGCCAAGGGCTTTCCTGACAATAAAGATTAGTAAAAATTCTGTCTTCATCTCTAAGCATAATTATTTAACTTCCTTTAAGGTTGTTGGCCCTCCAACAGGAGCTGAATTTTGTCTATCTATCTGAGTTCCAATTTTAACTTTTTTATCATTGGATAAATCATCAATAATGCTTTCCATTATCTCAGGAGTGATATCTTCGTAATAATCATCATTTATTTGAACCATAGGAGCATTAACACAAGCGCCTAAGCATTCAACTTCAACAAGCGTAAACTTACCATCTTTAGAAGTTCCATTCTTCTCGATATTTAGTTTATCTTTACATTTATTGGTAATTTTATCTGAACCACGTAACCAACAAGGAGTCGTTCTACAGACTTGAATAAAATATGTTCCTACAGGCTCTAAGTTAAACATACTATAGAAACTAGCAACTTCATAAACTCGAATATATGTAATATTTAAAATATCAGCTACAGCATTCATAGCAGGAACAGGTAACCACCCTTCTGCTTGTCTTTGCACTATATCTAGGGCTGGAATAACAGCACTACGCTCTTTTCCTTTTGGATATTTAGCAATAATTGCTTTTATCTTTTTTACGTTTGCAGCAGATATTTCAAAAGATTCTGGCTGCTTTACCGCTGGTTGTCTTGACGCCATTTATTTCGGACCTTCTATAAATTTCTTACAATTTCTTTCTGTACTAAATGTTAATGATTTTTGACCATACTCTACTGAAATATTAACATAGCCAACCCCAGACAATTTATTATCAACAACTGGGCTACCACCATTATCTTTTAGCTTTTTAATTAGATCATCTGGTGAACTAACATTTTTCAATACTTCTTTCCATTCACCAGCAACTTCAAGCTCCATGCACTCACCATGCCTTGCCATAAGAAACCACTTATCTTCTGCATAAGATGGCGCAGAATAGACTAAAATAAAAACAGCAAAAAGTATTTTTTTGGTCATATTATCTATCAACCTCACCAAAGACGATATCTTGTGAGCCTAAAATAGCTACTACATCGGCTAACATATGCCCTTTACACATCATATCCATTGCTTGCAAATGCGCAAAACCCGGAGCACGTATTTTACAACGATATGGCTTATTTGATCCATCTGAAACCAGATATACACCAAACTCCCCTTTTGGAGCTTCTATAGAACTATAGATTTCTCCTGCAGGAACATCATAGCCTTCTGTGAATAATTTAAAGTGATGTATCATTGCTTCCATAGAAGTTTTCATCTCTTTTCTAGTTGGAGGAGTAATCTTTTTATCCAAAGATCTAATTCCGCCTTTAGGAATATCATTTAAACATTGTCTTATAATGCTTAAAGACTGCCTCATTTCTTCTACTCTGATTAAATAACGATCATAACAATCACCATTTTTTCCTATCGGAATATCAAAGTCTAGTTTGTCGTATACAGCATAAGGTTCAGATTTTCTGATATCCCATGGGACTCCTGCACAACGCAACATCGGGCCACTAAAACCCCAATCAAGTGCTTCGCTTTTTGTTACAACACCAATATCAACTGTTCTTTGTTTGAAAATTCTGTTTTCAGTAAGAAGACTTTCAACATCATCTAGATATGGAGAGAAATTGTCAACAAAATGCCCTATATCATCAAATAGGTCAGAAGGAACATCTCTTGCTACACCACCAGGTCGAATATAATTTGCATGCATTCTAGACCCTGAAACACGCTCAATAAACTCATTGATTTTGTCACGCTCTTCAAACAGCCATAACAAGGGAGTGATCGCACCAACATCAATTGCAAATGTAGTTACATTCATGATGTGATTAGATATACGAGATAATTCATCAAAAATTACACGGATATATTTAGCTCTCACAGGAACTTTACACTTTAGCAGTTTTTCTACAGCTATAGAAAATGAATGCTCTTGAGCAAGTGGAGCTACATAATCCAGTCTATCAAAATAAGGCAAAGCCTGATTATATGTTTTATGCTCAATTAATTTTTCTGTACCACGATGAAGAAGCCCTATATGCGGATCTGCTCTTTCCACAACTTCACCATCAAGTTCTAATATCAGACGCAACACACCATGGGCAGCAGGATGCTGAGGTCCAAAATTAAGCATCATATTTTTTATATTTTTTTCTTCTGTTTTAGTATTTTCTACCATTAAGCTCCCCCGGCTTTTTCATCACCATGCAGAACATATTCACACCCTTCCCAAGGGCTTTCAAAATCGAATGTTCTATATTCTTGATCTAATTCAACAGGTTCATAAACTATAGCTTTCTTCTCTTCATCGTATCTAACTTCTGTATAGCCAGTAAGAGGAAAATCTTTCCTTAATGGATGACCATCAAAACCATAATCCGTTAATATTCTTCTAAGATCAGGATGGCCATCGAAAAACACACCAAACATATCATATGTTTCACGCTCAAACCAACCAGCAGAACTGAATACCTTAACCATAGAAGGAACAGCAATATCAGCAGTTGTTCTAACTTTTATTCTTATTCTTCTATTATATTTTATACTTAAAAGCTGATAAACCACTTCAAATCTTTTTTCTCTATCTGGAAAATCAACAACAGTTATGTCGATCAATTGCTTAAACTGACAATTAGCGTTATCCCTTAAGAAAAACATCACTCTGGAAAGACTGCTAATTCCTACAAAAAGAACAAGCATATCATTTTTTATCTTTGAACCAGCATTCATCTGTGAAGGTAAGTTTTTCTGGATATACCTACCGAATTCTTCAAGACTTTCTGACATCCTCACCACCTATTCTAGTAAATACTTTTCCAGTTCTTCTTATTTTTTTCTGAAGCTGAATAACACCATATAATAATGCTTCTGGTGTTGGAGGACATCCAGGAACATATACATCAACAGGAACTATACGATCACATCCTCTTACAACAGAATATGAATAATGATAATAACCACCACCATTAGCACAGCTTCCCATAGATATTACATATCTAGGTTCAGGCATCTGATCATAAACTTTTCTCAATGCAGGAGCCATTTTATTAGTTAGCGTTCCTGCCACAATCATTACATCTGACTGCCTAGGACTTGGACGGAATAATAATCCGAATCTATCCATATCATATCTACTAGCAGCAGCCTGCATCATCTCTACGGCACAACATGCCAAACCGAAAGTCATTGGCCATAATGAGCCATTTCTTGCCCAGCTAAATAACTTATCAGTATTTGCCAGTACAAAACCACGATCATTCAACTCTTCGCTAACTGCATTAAAAATCGTATCCTGCCCACTCTTACAAAGGACTGAATTATCTATTTTTTTAATTACACTCATATAATTTCTCTCATATATTTTATTCCCACTCTAGAGCACCTTTCTTCCATTCATATACAAAACCAACAGTCAGAACTGTTAAAAATATCATCATAGACCAGAAACCAACAGCCCCTATATCACCGAGGACTATCGCCCAAGGAAATAAGAAGGCAATTTCAAGATCAAAAATTATAAATAAGATAGCTACAAGATAGAATCTAACATCAAATTGAGTACGGGCATCATCGAACGGTTCAAAACCACATTCATATGGAGATAATTTTTCGGCATCTGGTTTATATGCACCCACGATTTTGGGTATGATAATTACAATAGTTGCCAATATTATAGAAATTACAATAAATACAAGTACAGGAAGGTATTCTTCTATATTAAAATCCATAATTTATGCCCTAAAATAGTACTAAAAAATTTTAGACTCTTAAAAAATCTGCCCCTATCTAAATCTTTGTTGAAATAATTTCAAGGAAAATACGTTTTTTTTTATTTTTTTACTTAAATATTATAATAATTATGTGTTATTAACATGTTTTTTCTGATTACTTATGATTTTTAGTCGCTATAAATACAATAAATAGTTTTTTACAATCTTACCTGAGACAAACTTAATATTTTATGAATAATATATTCAACAAAGATTTAGACCATGGCAGTTTTGGCCATAAGGATTTAGGCAGCCCACTTCCAGATGATAGAAATGCAGTTTCATTTTCATTACCTGAATGGGAAGACGTAATTGATTATGAACTAAGTAAAGAAAGAGTTGTAAGCAAAATACAAACGGGATATCCAAGATTCTTTTTTCATCCCGATGTAAATTCACTTCACAAGCTATACAGTAAAAAGTTTGCTGATAGATATGATGATGATAGAGAATGTATAGCACTACTGAATAAAACTGTTGCAAATTATGGAAAAGAGTATCTTAACAATCTATCTGCTAACAATGGCAACGACATTGTTATTTGCGATATAATCGAGGAAGAAGGTCTATTTATCTTAATCTATAATGCAGAATACTCGAAGGAAGCTAAATCCTTTTGGCAGCATTCAGGTTATGGGGTTTCCTCTAGACAAGCATATGACATTCTACATGGCAATAATAAGACTGACTATAACACAAAAGCAGAAAATATAATTAAGGACAGAATTGCTAAAATTGTTGATCCATCAAATAAGAAAAATATAGTTAAAAATAGCTTTCTATTTCCTTGTGGAATGGCTGCAATATATTCTATTCATCACATAATAAAAACATTAAATCCTGAAGCGAAAACAATTCAGCTAGGCTTTCCCTATGTTGATACATTAAAAATTCAAGAAAATTTTGGCTATGGCACTCATTTTATTAATAATGATTTAGATAAGTTAGAAGAAATTATTAGTTCTGAAAAAATATCAGCTGTTTTTTGCGAATTCCCAAGTAATCCTCTTCTAAAAACCGTGAATATAGTAAAACTACATGAAATATTGTCTAGATATAATGTACCTCTAATAGCTGATGACACCGTTGGAACATTTTATAATTTGGATATATTAAAATACTCAGATATCATTGTGTCGAGCTTAACTAAATCCTACTCGGGGACAGGCAATGTTATGTCTGGACTATTGATAGCAAATCCTGAATCAAAAATATACGACAAAGTAATTGAGATTATTAACAATAATTTCATTAATGATTCTTACTATGATGATTTAGATATTCTAGAAAAAAACTCCAGAGATTTCATAGATAGAATTCAGCAAATTAACTCTAATGCCGAGTTTATTTGCGATTTTTTACGTTCACATGATGAAATCGAGCATGTTTACTACCCTAAATTTACTGATAAAGATAATTACAACATTATCAAGACGGAAAATGGTGGCTATGGTGGACTATTGTCTATTATCACCAAAGATAAGGATTTCGCTCCTCAAATTTATAATAAATTAACGATTGCAAAAGGCCCTAGCTTGGGAACAAATTTTACGTTATGCTGCCCGTATACATTACTTGCTCATTTCGATGAATTAGACTGGGCAGAAGAAAACGACATACCTTCTCATTTAATTCGCATTTCTATTGGACTAGAAAACAAGAATGATTTATTAAATATTTTTAAAAATTCTTTAAAAAGATAAATAACTTTTTTACTTGCAGAATTGAATATGCTATTAACTTAAATATAAAATACATTGTACAAAAGGGGTTAAAATGAAAAAGGCAAATATCATTATTACATTAGCTTTAGTTGCTATGGTTTCTTCTTGTGCCGACAACCACAGAAACAACAATGTAAAAAAGGCAGAAATTGGTACAGTTGCAGGTGCAATAGGTGGTGCTCTAGCCGCACAAAATCTTGGCAAAGGTACAGGACGTACATTAAGTATTGCTGCAGGCTCACTTCTAGGAGCATTTATTGGAAATAATATTGGCGCCTCATTAGATAAGGCAGATATGAACTTCTATAGAAAGACTTCACAATTTGCACTTGAAAGAAATCCAAGCAAAAAAGTTTCTACTTGGGTGAATCCAGATTCTGGTAATAGTGGTACAATTACACCGACAAAAACAATTCTTCAAGATGATAAAAAAACTTACTGTCGTGAATTTACACAAACTATTACTATAGGAAATAAAACTGAAGAAGCATACGGCAATGCTTGCAGAGCTCCAGATGGTACTTGGAAAATTGTTCAACAATAATTTTAGGAATTCTTGCTAATGCAAAATGAAATAAAAGGAACCCTTCTTGCTGGCAAAAAAGGGCTTATTATGGGAATGGCTAACGATAAATCCCTTGCTTGGGGCATATCTAAAGCTGCAGCTGCACAAGGTGCTGAGTTAGCATTCACATATCAGGGAGAGAGCTTACTAAAGAGAATAAAGCCTCTTGCTCAAGAGTTAGGATCTGACATTCTAATTCCTTGCGATGTATCAAATGACTTAGGAATTGAAAGTGCTTTTAATGAACTTAAAACTCATTGGGATGATTTTGACTTCGTAGTTCACTCTATTGGTTTCTCTGACAAAAATGAGCTAAAGGATAAATACTATAATACATCTAGAGAAAACTTCCTAAATACCATGAATATTTCATGCTATTCATTTACATCAGTTTCTAAATATGCTGCAGAAATGATGAATAATGGTGGAAGCATGCTTACCCTAACCTATTACGGCTCTGAAAAAGTTATGCCGAATTACAACGTAATGGGTGTTGCTAAATCTGCCTTAGAAACTAGCGTTAAATATCTAGCTGCTGATCTTGGTGGAAGAAACATAAGGGTTAATGCTATTTCTGCTGGACCAATAAGAACATTGGCATCTTCCGGCATTGGTGACTTCAGATACATCCTTAAATGGAATGAATTAAATGCTCCATTACAAAGAAATACCACGATAGAAGATGTAGGAGGAGCTGCAGTATACTTACTTAGTGATCTTTCTTCAGGAACAACTGGAGAAAACCTACATGTCGATTCAGGTTATCATGTGGTTGGAATGAAAAGAGCAGATGCTCCTGATATATCAACCTGTTAAGAAGTATAGTTAATGTCAAACAATAGATTCGGTAAATTATTTAATGTCACTACGTGGGGTGAAAGTCATGGCGAAGCTATCGGCTGCGTTGTTGATGGAGTTCCCTCAAATATAGAGTTATCAGAACACGATATTCAAATCTATTTGGACAAAAGAAAACCTGGTCAGAATAAATTTACTACTCAACGAAAAGAACCAGATGAAGTAAAAATATTGTCTGGGGTTTTTGAAGGAAAAACTACGGGAACACCAATAAGCCTTATAATATACAATCAAGATCATAGATCTAAAGACTATGGGGATATCTCAGAAAAATTTAGACCAGGTCATGCTGATTATACATATTATAAAAAATATGGCATCAGAGATTATAGAGGCGGAGGAAGATCTAGCGCAAGAGAAACTGCAATGAGAGTTGCTGCTGGAGCTATTGCTAGAAAAATTACTGGAGATATATCAATTAAAGGCGCTTTAGTCCAAATTGGTGATATTGAAGTAAATCGTGACAATTGGAATTGGGATGAAGTAAATAATAATCCATTTTGGTGTCCAGATGCGGAAACTGCCAATAAATGGGATGATTATCTATCCAAAATACGTAAAAGCGGCTCTTCAATTGGTGCAATCATAGAAGTTACAGCTTCAAATGTACCAGTTGGACTAGGTGACCCGGTTTACGGCAAACTAGATACTGAAATTGCAGCTGCAATGATGAGCATTAATGCAGTTAAAGGTGTAGAAATTGGAGCAGGATTCGCATCCTCATCATTAACAGGTGAAGAAAATGCAGATGAAATATCAATCGATAATAATGGTAATATTTCATTTTCAAATAATAATGCAGGTGGAGTTCTTGGCGGAATATCATCAGGGCAAGACATCACCACTAGATTTGTTGTAAAACCGACAAGCTCAATCTTAACTCCTAGAAAAACAATAGATATTAACAATAACAACACAGAAATAATTACAAAAGGTCGTCATGACCCATGTGTAGGAATAAGAGCTGTTCCAGTCGGAGAGGCAATGATGGCATGCGTGCTAGCTGATCACATACTTAGATCTAAGGTATAGTAAACTCCACTGGAAAAAAATTGTAACATCAGAAAAACCACTAAAGCTTTAGTGTAATATAGCTCAAAAGTAATTATTTAGAGTAATAAATATAAGCTATACAAAAAAGCCTAATAACTGATTTCGACATCAATAATTCCCCTTTCATTTAACTCAATCCTTTTTAGCTCTCGACCATACTTGTCAAAAACACCGGAAATACCAGTATTAGAAGCTCTAACCATTGGAGAAGCTAGCTCAATTGCTCTAACCTTAGACATATAAAAATGCTGATACGGTCCAATTGTGCTACCAAACCAAGCATCATTGGTTACATTAACGATAAGACCTCTTTCAACTTTTCCCTTTAGCTTCATTAGATATTCTGGAAAAACAGCTTCGTAACAAATAATCGGTATTACAGAAACTCTATCGCCCAATGTTTTAATAATTTTCACGCCATCACCCGTTGAAAAATCAGCAAGTCCTTCGGTAATCTTATCAATAAAGCTAAGAACTCTTTTAAAGGGCACGAATTCACCAAATGGCACTAAAATAGATTTATTATAATATTTAAATATTTCACCTTGATCATTTACAAAATTCATACTGTTCCAATATTTAAAATCATCCTCACCATATGTACCCGCCCTTCTTACTCCTCCAGTGATCAAAATTGATTTAGCTGGAATAGTATTGGATATAAGTTTTTTAATTTCATCCTCTTCATCAAGAACAAATGGCACAGCAGACTCAGGCCAAACTATAATGTCACTATCTTTTTCTCCAGTCGTTGTAAGATCAATATGTCTAAGGAAATTATCAAGACGCTCTTCTCTTGAAGTACGTGCTAGCTGCTCTATATTACCCTGAACAACCTTAACTTTGATTTTATCTTCATTTTGCAGATAAGAATCATCAATATGATATAAACCATAGCAAAAGCTACAAATAACAAGTAGTAAGACTAAATATATTGGCCTTCTATCATTAAGAAAAGTAATAACATTATGCTCTTTAGAAATATAAATTAAAGATGCTGGAATTGTACCAAAAAGAACTGCGAGTACACCCAAACCATAAACATTAAATATGTATGCGATCTGAGATATATTATCTGAGAACACCCACGAATAACCAATAAAACTCCATGGGAATTGCGTAAGTATACCCCTAAGCATTTCAAATGCTACCCACAAAACTGAGAAGAGGACTATTTTAGGCCAGCCTTTTTCAGGAATCATAAAAGTAACTATAGCAGCCAGCCCCACAAATATAGAAGATATTGCAGGAATTAAAGAAACGGCAAAAGGTATAAGCCAAGCAAATCTCCAAGGATCAACAAGTAAAGAACTTGATACCCAATATAAGCCAGTTACAAAATAACCAAATCCAAAGAACCAACCAATAAGAAAGGCATCTTTTTTATCTTTAGCTATATCAATTTGAAGATACAATAGGGAGAAAACTAATAAACATGGAAAAATAAAAAATGGAGGCATCGCAAACATAAGAGTAACGCCATAAAAGAAAGAATATAAATATTTTTTCTTTCCATCAACTCTAATAAAACAGCAAATTGCTTTATGTATACTCTTAGAAATACTCATTACGGTTTCTTAATATGAATTAACACTCTTTTGATTCTTCTCATATCAGATTCAAGAACCTGAAATTCTAACTCGAACTTTTCATCAGATTGTTTATATGACACAACTTCTCCATTTGTGGGTATATGACCAAGCAAAAAGAATATAAGACCACCAAGTGTGTCATACTCCTCTCCGTTGCCATCAGCTTCGATAACATTACCTATTTTTTTCTCTAGATCACTAATAGATAGTCTGGCACTAGCTTCATAGACCCCCTCTCCTTTGGATAAAATCATAACATCTTCCGTATTGTCATGCTCGTCCTCTATTTCACCAACTATTTCTTCCATGATGTCTTCCATAGTCAGCATTCCACAAGTTCCTCCAAATTCATCAACTACAATAGCAATATGAACATGTGACATTTGCATTTTCAAAAGCAAAGCACTAATTTTCATAGATGGCGGAACAAATAAGGTCGACCTAAGTATTTTATCTATTATAAAACTATCGCTTGAACATAGAACTGAAACAAGATCTTTAATATGTATAAAGCCAACAATATCATCAAGGGTTTTTCTATATACAGGAAGCCTTGTATGAGCCTTGTTCTGCATTATATTTTTTAAATCTTGAAAACTAATTATATGATCAACCGCTACGATATCTGCACTCGGTATCATAACATCTTCAACATCCTTTTCATTGAATTCCAAAACATTATGCAGTATGTTTTTTTCGTCTTTATCTAGCTCGCTACCACCAGCCTTATGCTCTTCGATAACTTCTTCAAGACTCTCCTTCAAGGTTGGGGGCTTACCGATAAATAGTTTTTTTAAACGAGGGAATACACCGGCTTGCATCTCTTCATCACTACTTTTACTCTTAGAGGGCATTATTTATTCCAATCCTGTATATGGGTTCTCAATATTCAAACTCTTTAATATTTCTATTTCAATATCTTCCATGCGCTTTGCTTCATCATCCTTTACATGGTCATAACCAAGAAGATGTAAAACACCATGAATTACCAAATGCGCAATATGATCTTCAAGTTTTTTACCTTGGTTATTAGCTTCCTCATCAATAGTTTCAAATGCAAGAATTATATCCCCTATCATTGGCCTATCTTCACCAGAGAAAGCTTCGTGCATATTATCTGGTGTAATTATATATGATGGAAATGACAGAATATTAGTCGGAGCATCCTTCCCTCTAAACTCATCATTTAAATCTGTAATTCTACTATTTCCTGCTAACAAAACAGATATCTCAGCTGATTTCACCTTTTGGTGATAAAGAGTGGTTTCGCATGCTCTTACTACTATCTCATAATTATTAGGAACATCATCATTCCATGCGCCATAATCCTCTTGTATATCAATTTTATAAGGCTTAATATTCATTCTTAAATCCATTTGCTTCTTTTCTATTCCATTTTTTATCATTATCATATTTGCCGTATGCATTTATGATTTTAGTTGTTAATTCATGCCTTACGCTATCTTCTTCAGTGAAATTTAATAAATCAATTTCATCAATATCAGAAAGCTTTTCAATTGCATCACGCAGACCAGATCTTTGTCCTTTTGGTAAATCAGTTTGTGATAAATCACCAGTAATGAACATTTTACTACCGTCACCAATTCTCGTTAAGAACATTTTCATCTGAACAGGTGTAGAATTTTGTGATTCATCTAAAATGATTGCAGCATTTCTTAATGTTCGACCTCTCATAAATGCTAATGGAGCAATCTCAATTTGTGAGGTTTGCATATATTTTAATACCTTCTCAGCAGGCATCATATCATTTAGAGCATCGTATAAAGGTCGCAAATAAGGATCAACCTTCTCTCTCATATCCCCCGGAAGAAAACCAAGACTTTCTCCTGCCTCAACAGCTGGTCTTGATAAAATAATTCTATCAACTTTATCTTCAGCAAATAATGTAACTGCCGCTGCTACCGCCAGATATGTTTTTCCTGTTCCTGCAGGGCCAGTAGCAAAAACCATTTCCTTATCCATAAGAGATTGCATATAATTCTTCTGCTTTTCTGTATAAGGTACAATAGGTTTTTTGAGAGTTTTAAATGATATATCCTTTGAGATACCATTTTTATTTACTATGGTTTTATCATCATTTTTTACTGTAACATTTGCTGGAGCGTGCTCAATCATCCTTATTGCCGCATCCACATCAGACATTTCAATATTATATCCCTCTTTAATCCTTTGATATAAATTTTCCAAAATGGTTTTTGTTTTTACAACAGCAGATTCTTCTCCATTTATATTAATGATCTCGCCTCTGCATGATATTGAAACTGATAATTTATTTTCAATTTTCAATAAGAATACATCTCTGTCCCCAAGCAATTGCGAAAGATGGAATGTATTATCAAATATCATACTTGCAGATTTAATAACCATTATAGAAAAACTCCTCTAATTAACTTGGTATTTCCTACTATTTCTAACATATTATACCAGATAAACTATTCTGCGATGAACTAATTATTTTAACATTTAATAATTCGCCTATAATATTTTCCTCAGAAGTGACATGAACAGCATGTAAATAAGGGGATCTACCAATATATTGCTTATCATGTCGCCCTTCTTTTTCAAAAAGAACAGGAAGAACTTGATCAATTTTAGACTTATTGAATTCAACTTGTTGTCTGGATATCAAATCCTGCAATCTAGCCAGTCTTTCTTTTTTAACTTCCATAGGAACATCATCAGGCATTAATGCAGCTGGCGTTCCTGGTCTTGGACTAAATATGAATGAATATGCATGAGCGTATTTAACTTCTTCAACTATTTTCATGGTATCCATAAAGTCCTCTTCAGTTTCACCCGGAAAACCTACAATAAAATCAGAAGACAAAGCAATGTCAGGACATATAATCCTTAACTTATCTATTGACTCCATATATTTTTCAACAGAATGTTTTCTATTCATAGCTTTCAGAATTTTATCCGAACCAGACTGAATAGGAAGATGCAAATATGGCATCATTTTTTTATTGCTGCCATGGCTGTTTATAAGGTCATCCTGCATATCTTGTGGGTGAGAGGTAACATACCTGATTCGTTCAAGACCATCAATCTCAGCAAGTTTATTTACCAGATCAGCCATAGTCCAACTTTCAAAATCAAGCCCCCTACCATGATATGCATTAACATTCTGACCAAGCAAAGTAATATCCTTTACACCTTTCTCAACCAAACTCTTAGATTCATTAATTATTTCTGATGCATTCCTGGATATTTCTGCTCCACGAGTATATGGCACGACACAATAAGTACAAAACTTATCGCAGCCCTCTTGAATTGTAACAAATGCCGTCACACCTTTCGATTCATAATCGTCAGTAAGCATATCAAATTTTTCATTTGTACTTAATGCAAGATCAATTTGACTATTATCGTTAGTAATATCTTGATATTTAAAAGCATTAGCTACTAATTTTGGAAGCCTGTTTGTAGCCTGAGTACCAATAACAATATCAACATATGGCGCTCTGGAAATTATCTCTTTTCCTTCAGCTTGAGCAACACACCCAGCTACTGCAATCACCATTCTTCTACCTTGTTGCTTCAACCGCTCTTTTTCGATATTTATACGACCAAGTTCAGAATAAACTTTTTCAGCAGCTTTCTCTCTAATATGGCATGTATTTAAAATGACCAAATCAGAATCTTCCATTTGGTTAGATAATTCAAATCCTGAAGGCTCAAGTACTGACTCTATCCTTTCAGAATCATAAAAATTCATCTGACAGCCATAGGTTTTAATAAATAATTTTTTATTCAAAGTTGATATTACCTAAATTTACAATAATTAATTCGATTCATTTTCTGGAATAACATATAACTCAAGGCGATGATCTATTAGTTTGAAGCCATATTTCTTTGCTATAGCCACTTGAAGCTTCTCAATTTCATCATCGACAAACTCAATTATCTCGCCAGTTTTTACGTTAATAAGATGATCATGATGATCATCAAGGATTTCTTCATATCTAGCTCTACCATCGCCAAAATCATGTTTTTCAACGATGCCAGCATCATCAAGCAACCTCAATGTTCGATAGACAGTAGCTATACCAATACCCGTATCTTCCTTTATAGCCCTTTGATGGACTTCTTCAACATCAGGGTGATCAAGTGCATCAGAAATTACTTTTGCAATGATTTTTCTCTGCTCGGTCATTTTCATACCGCGCTCGATGCATTTTTTTTCAATCTTAGAAAGCATTTTCTCTCATATAGAATTTATATAAATATATATTTAGCATATATAATTACATAATAATTACCTTTCTTCAATAGGTTTTACTTTTCTTAATACTTCACCAGTATAAAGTTGTCTAGGTCGACCTATTTTTTGGTTATCATCAGAGATCATTTCTTGCCATTGAGCAACCCAACCAGCAGTTCTTGCCATAGCAAAAATACCAGTAAATAACGTAGATGGAATACCTAAAGCTTCGTAAATAATTCCAGAATAGAAATCGACATTAGGGAATAATTTTCTTTCAACAAAATATTCATCCTCTAACGCAATTCTTTCCAACTCTTTAGCTATCTTTAGTTTTGGACTATTACTAATACCAATTTCTTCAAAAACCTCATCACAAGCAGATTTTAATACTGCGGCACGAGGATCATAATTTTTATAAACCCTATGCCCGAAGCCCATAAGTCTAAAGTTATCGTCTTTATCTTTAGCTCGTTTAATAAACTCAGGTATTTTATCAACACTGCCAATTTCAGTAAGCATATTAACAACAGCCTCATTCGCTCCACCATGGGCTGGACCCCATAGACAAGATATACCCGCGCCAATACATGCAAAGGGATTCGCACCTGAAGAACTTGCAAGTCTTACAGTTGATGTTGATGCATTTTGCTCATGATCAGCATGTAAAATTAGGATTTTTTCCATTGCTCTAGCAATAGAAGGTTTAATCACACATTTCTCAGCTGGAACAGCAAACATCATATGCAGGAAATTCTCTGCAAATCCAAGAGAATTATCAGGATATACAAATGGTTGACCAATAGAATATTTATAGGCCATTGCAGTAAGAGTTGGCATTTTAGCTACCATTCTTCTTGCCGCCAAATCTCTTTGATCTGCATCGTTAATATCTAGACTATCATGATAAAAGGCAGATAAGGAAGCAACCGCACCTACAAGAATTGCCATAGGGTGAGCTCTTCTAGGAAAACCTTTATACAGAACATTTATCTGCTCATGCACCATTGTATGCCTAATGATTGAAGTTTCAAAGTCACCATTATCTTTAGCACTTGGCAAATCACCATAAAGAAGAAGATGTACAACATCTAAATAGTTACAGTTTTCTGCTAAATCATTAATATCATAGCCTCTATGGCGCAATATCCCCTTTTCTCCATCTATATAAGTAATAGAAGAATCACAAGAAGAGGTGGACATAAACCCAGGATCATGCGTAAACATACCCGTAGCTTTATATAAATTTCGAACATCAATAGCTTTAGGCCCATTACTGCCTTCCAATATCGGCAAATCTATTACCGTATCAGATTTTCCATCAATGTTGATTCTTGCAAAAGATTTAGTCCTGTTACTATGAAGCATGATTTTCTCCATTCATCGCTCTAAAAGTTAAAATAGAAAAACATTACTAGAAAATTAGAAATATTATATATATTAACTTAAGTTCAAATATAATTTTACAACCCGAAAGAACCTTTTAAATACATGCCATAACACACAAAATAATGACATAATCTTTCAAATCAGTTACTTTTCGGCATACTAATTCATTTCACATTGCGTTGCAACATAATTTTATCTTTAACTAGAGTTTTTTATGATATCAACACACTATTGAGTTGTATTATTAGACAATACAAGTATATAGATCTATAGATTACAGATACTTACCCTTGTTTATTAGCTTAATAGATTAACTATTAAGCTCTACCTTCCCTTGCGGAAGAGGCACTTTTTTCATCAGACATAGCTATCTTTGAAGTATCAATATCAGGTGAATGCACATCATCTCCACCCTCAATACCATTTAGACCAGCTGTAATCTTATCAAGATCCGATTCAAGTTCAGTTTGCTCAACCATATGTTCTGATACTTCGGCTTTTACAGCTGACTCATGATTTTTAGCACTTTCAATTTTTACAACATTATCATTGTAAACTTCTGCCACCACTTCCGGGGTAGAGCTTATTACGTCAATTGCACTATCAGAGAATTCTTCCCTCCCACCAGACACAACTTCTTGAATTTCTCCCTTTACATCTTCTATGGAAGAGTTATCAGGAACAACATTTTCTTTAACTTCTCTTTCACCAGACTCTGGAGCAAATGTTTCTACTACTTCATTGGCTTTCTCAACAAATGCGGCACCTGAAAGAGCGACATCTACCATAACAGGGCTTTCTACATCTTTAAAATACTCATCTGAATCAGCCTTCATTATTTGCTCAATTTCAGGATTTGTTACTTTCGTATCCTCAAATGCGGCCGTAAATACAGCACCTAGATCTGCCCCTACTTCATTGCCACCATTTTTTTCAAAATTATCTGCAAAAGACTTATAGGCATCTAGATTTTTCTCATCATCAGCATCAACATTCATTGCTGGCTTGCCTTCAATATGAGAATCCAAAGTACCTTCAGCAGCTTCTGCAACAACTATCCTAGCTTTTTCAATTATTTCCTGAGCATTATCTATAACAGTTGCTATACTTGCCTCTTGACCATCCTTATAATAGTTTGCCATGTCTTCAGCTAAAGCAATGGTAATATCTGGATGAGTCTCTTGAGTCGCTGCTACAGCAGGCTGATATGCCTCCATCTCATTTTTTCCACTCTCTACAAGCTTATCTAGATTATCTAGAAATGCCTGATATGCCTCCACTTGATTATCATCAGTAGAATCGATTCCAACTTTCAAATGATCTGTATGAGACGTATCATGACCTTGCGCCTCATTAACTTGAGCTTCTTGAACTTCAGTTGTATCTTGTGAAGAACTTGCCCTTTCATTCATAAGAGCATTGGTTATCAACTCACTAACAGCCTCTTGCTCTGTAGGAGCAATAATTTCTCCAGTACTTGGATCAATATTTACATCAGCACCTTTCGACTCGACTTCATTTCCTGAAGATATTTCATAAGGAGTTAATTCTCCATTACCTTCAACCAACTGAGTAGCTACCTCATCGATTGCAGCTGCATATGCCTCTTTTCCATTTTCAATATCACTTGGACTAGCTTCCAAGACGTCTGTAGCAATATCAACCAACATATCTGTAAATTGCGGGTCCTGCAATGTTGCAGCAATGTCACCTTGTGATTCGCCAGATAAGATATCAGGATGAACAGCCATAGTTCTTATAACTTGCTCTGGCGAATCTACATCCTCCATTAAATTGGCAGTTTCAAGAATTGTCTCAACTGAGACTCCATATTTTGCAGCTGCTTGTTCAGCATTATCTAAATCTTTATCCGTATAACCATCTTCAGATTTAAAGTCACTTCTATCAGACTCACTTAACTCAACATTGGCTTTATCATCACCTAGTACACTTTCACCGGCCGCTGAAGGAGTTACGGGAAGTGATCCTTCTGGCATATCAGATATCACCGCAGCTTTTTCCACAAAGGCATCATTGAATATTTCCTGTAGATTTGGATCAATAGCCATTTCAGGGTTTGCCAATAGCTGCCCCATATCTTCTTGAATCATATCTGCTATTTCTGGATGTTCCATAGCAGTTTCATTAATTGCCTTTGAGAATGCTTCCTTCTCACTCAAACCAGATTCAATGTTTTCATTAAAATTATCACTAAAATCGCTATAGGCCTCTACTTGCTGACCATCATTACCATCGATTGCAATAGAAGCAGCAGCATCAGAAGCATGAGCAGCAGGAATAAGATTAGCTAGGAAATCTCCAACAGCATTTATACTACCCTCAATTCCTGTACTCATATTTGTTGCAGATTCTTCAACCAAATCAGGAGCATCATTAAGGAAAGAACTTCTATCGTCTCCACCCTTCTCATTTTCAACTGAAGCATTATCAACTACAGGAGTATCAACTTCAGCAGCAGAGTTTTCTCCCAATGCCTCTTCTAATCCTGCTTCAATTCTATCGATAAGAGTGGTTTTATCATCAGAACTCTTAGCATCATCTGCATCCATAGCTTCTGCTATTATATTATTTTTTTGCTCAGAAGTTATCTCACCGCTTTTAACAGCATCATCCATTGCATTACGCACTTCATCTCCACGTTCCTTTATATCATTTGCATCACCATTTATTTTTTGCCCTGAATCTCCAACTAAAGTTTCTGTTTTAACCTCAGTTGTTTCTGTAACAGTATTGCCAGCTTCATTAACATGAGTATCAACAGTATTAACATTATTGCCATCAACTTCAGTTGTTACAGTTGCTCCTTGCAAGTCAACATCACCCTTACCTTCATTTACATCCTTCACTTCTGATTTATCAACTTGTGCCTCTTTCCCGTCAGATGCTTTACCATCACTTTTAGCTTCAGGCTCTGACTCCTTAATTTCTCCATTTTCTTGCATTTTATCAACGGCTCTCTCTGCCCTTTCCATTTGGTAGTTATTACTTGGATCTAGTGCAGCTTTTACAACCTTAGCCTCTTGAGCTTCGCTTAGCCCCTTTTCCTCAGCCATTTCTTTAATATCTTCAAGAGTATTTGCATTATTTTCAATTCTATCAACTGCTCTCTCTGCCCTTTCCATTTGGTAGTTATTACTTGGATCTAGTGCAGCTTTTACAACCTTAGCCTCTTGAGCTTCGCTTAGCCCCTTTTCCTCAGCCATTTCTTTAATATCCTCAAGAGTATTTGCATTATTTTGAGCAAGCTCAACTGCTTTAACACCCCTATCAGTATCGAAATTATTACTTGGATCCAATAACCTACCTTCAATCCTCTTTTCTTCTGCCGCAGATAGATCTGCCGCTTTTATTGCCTCTTTAGCTTCTTCTAAATTCTCCGCATCACGTATTTCAGAAATTAAATCATCATATTTATCAGTTTTAACTTCAGCAACCTTTTCTGGCTCAGATAGCTGCTCTGATTCTGGTTCAGCTTTTGAATCAGAAACATCTTTATTTACAGACTCCGCTTCTGGAATAACGGGTGCGGCATCATCACTAACAGTTGCTGCATTCAAATCAATAGGAGATTTATTTTCTGTAATATCATCTGTGTTATCACCATTATTTCCATTTCCTTCTCCATCGCTTGCAGCTACAGCATTTTCAACTACTGGAGTATCAACTTCAGCAGCAGAGTTTTCTCCCAATGCCTCTTCTAATCCTGCTTCAATTCTATCGATAAGAGTGGTTTTATCATCAGAACCCTTGGCACCATCGGCCTTAAGAGCATCTGAGACAATAGAATCAGCTTCTTCTTGAGAAATTGCACCACTTTCTACTGCATTATTTAATTCTTCGCGTACTTCTGTACTACGAGCCTCATAATCATTTGCCTCACCATTTATTTTCTGCCCTAAATCGCCCTCTTGCGTAAATGATTCAGTTTCTGTTGTTTCTGTAACAGTATTGCCAACCTCATTAACATGAGTATCAACAGTCTTAACACTATTGCCATCAACTTCAGTTGTTACGGTATGACCATCAACAACTTCAGTTGTTACACTTGCTCCACCTAAATCCGCAGGATTGACATCATTATTTACCGCATCAACTCTAGAATCAGGTTGCTCAATTTCAGTTCCAATAACTGGAGCATCCTGTTCAGTTGGAGTTTGAGCCTCAGGCTCAGCATTTACATCTGGATTAGACAGATCTTGATCTGGACTATCTACAGCTTCAATTACTTGAGTTCCTATAGAATCAACCAACTCAGGAGATGAATCAATAAATTCCGAAACAGCATCCGAAGCACTATCAATTATATCTGACCAACCTTCTGTAACCATATCGGCAACAGGAGTAGAAGATTCTGCTATATTATCAGCCGTACCAGCAACGCCAGAATGCATTAACAATGGATCACCATCTATAACAGCCTCAACACCAACACCAGACATTAAACCACCTGAAGCTAACAGCGCAAGAGCAGCAACTTGACCACCTTTGCTCATGGCAAACTCTTTCATAGTACCATAATCTTCAGTGATTCCCTGATCTTCCTCTACTTTATCTAATAAGTCAGAAGCCGCAAACCAATCATTAGCAGCATTTACTTTTTCTTCTTCTGTTGATTTTGGATTCGCCTCAACTTCATCTTTAACTTTCTCCAAGTCTTCATAAGTTTTTGTAGCAGCTTCATGAACAGGAAGATCTTCATATTCCTGCATTTTTTCTAATAATTGAGCATTAACTCTTTCTACTTCTTCTCTATCTGGAGCAGCAGCTTGAGCTTTAAATGTTTCATCAGAACTCATCTCCATCGCCTCTAAAGCGATTGATGCAACATACGCTAATTCATCTGCCTGTTTCTGTTGGTCAGCATCTAAAGATACCTTTGAATCTTTTGCATTAGTAACTTCTTCAAAAACTTCACGGGCTGCATCAAGTTCTGTCATATCATTGGCTAGTTTCTCTTCCATTTTGCCATTAAATTCTTTACTAGCTGACTCCAGTAATTCTGGAGTAATAGAACTATTATCTTTCTCAAATGACTGACTAACTGCTTTAGCAGATTCAAGTCTGGTATCATTTTCCTCTTTTAATGCATGACCTCCATCATCCTTTTCTGAAACTTCCCTTAATGCTGCCTTATTTTCTTTCCTAATAGCCTCTATATCGTCCTTAGATAAATCCCCTTCCGCCTTTACTCTATCAGAAATAGTCGAAGCCACTTCTTTTTGTGATTCGGTAGGAGTAGGAACATTTTCATCTTTAGTCATTTCAGCTAATTGCTCTTTTCTTTTCTCTGCAGTATCTGCACGACCAGTAAGTTGAGCAGCCAAGATACTTCTTTCCAAAGAAGCTTGCTCTTGCATTTGATCTCTACTTTCTCTAATAGATTGCGCCTGTTCTGCATTTTCAGAAGCTTGCGAACGTAAATCAACCGCATCTGCCTTATATGACTCAGCAGCTTGAGATCTATTTTCGGCAGCCGATTCAACTACATTTGCAACCTTTTCAACGGCTTTAGAAAACCATGATTTTTCAAGTGATGATGATTTTTTAAGTGATTCATCCAAACCACCTTTAAGGCCTTCACTCACATCTTTTAGCAAACCAGATATTTTACTATTAACACTAGACATAGCATCCGGAATTTTTGCCATAGCATTTAATCCTTTTTCAGATGCACTATCTGTTGCAGCAGCTGCCGTAGTTACCAAACTGTTTGCAGCAGTTTTTACCGATTCTGCAACAACTGGAGCAGTATTTTTTACACCATCAAGCATTGCACCTGGTGCATCGATAACAGCCTTAGCTCCAACAACCGCACCTTTAGCACCATCGAATGCTTTAGAATGCTCTTCATTTTTTTCTTCAGCTGGCGATGCTTTTTGCTGACTAGCTTCTACGGAATTATCAGCAGATTGCTCCTGAGATTTATCTTGAGTTTTTACAGTAGATGCCGCAACTCCTGCTGCGTCCTGAACTTGAGAAGATATATCTTCACCAACAGAAGCTGCCTGCTCTTTCTGTGGAGTTTGCTGTTCTTGCTCTGGCTGAGAATATTCTGCTGCAGCAGACGTTGCCGCCACCTCTGACATTTTCCCATATTTATCAAGAGTAAGTTCCTGATCACCATTTTTAATTGTTAACTGCCCTTCCATGTCACCAGTAACATTATGTATAGTAACGTCACCATCTTCTATTGTAAAATTCACTCTACCGCTATCCGTTGCTATAGAAGTAACATATTTACCACCATCTAATTCTTCAGTATTAAAATTGCTTATATCTATTTCAAAGCCATTTTCTTGTGAAAATTTTACTTCAATTGAATTATCAGGGTTTTCTTTATCAGTACGGACTAATGTACCATCATCTTTTATTGTATTTTCAAAATCAGCAATTGCAGAAGCAGATTTATTAATTGAAAACCCCTCACCTTCATTTTGTTCATTATTTACAACAACGACCTTTTCATCTTCTTTCAGATTAAAATCACCTGAAACTTCTTCTACCTTATCCGCACTCTCTATATTTTGTGCTAAATCATCTTTTTGCATAAAAGCAGCTCTACTATATTCAGCCTCTTGCTTTTCAGCTTTTTTATTCTTTTCTAGTTCTTCTTCTTCACGCAATTGATCATCAGCTAGTTGCGCTTGATTTGCTTGATTTGTTTCATTGCTTTGTTGATCATTTGAATTGACCTCAGGGGTTACATCTCCACCTGTAGCTTTTTGTCCAGCATTATCTACATCGTTTTGTGTAGATGCTAGTAATTTATCTAACTCATCTAATTCTTGCTGTGGATTTACATCTGAAACAAATTTATCATCATCTATATCTTTTAGATCCACCCCCTTAAGATCTGCACCCATAACATCAGAAGCTGGCGTATTCTCAGCAGCTTCCTCTACTGTATTTTCTTTATTAGCCTCATCAATATCTCCAATTGCATCGCTTAACTGCTCTTGGCTAATTTCTATATTACCACCGTCAAGCTCTGGATTACCTGCACCAGAAGCAGCTAACTCAGGTTGCTCTATTACAGAATTTTGCTCTTGTTCTTGCTCTACTGGCTTAACTTCGTCACTTGCAACTTCAGCAACTTCTTCTGATGAAGCAGCCAATGGTTGTTGCTCAGGTTCTACTTCTGTAACTTCAGTAGTAGCTACTTCCGCTTGATCTATCGAAGCCTCTTTATTCTCCTGACCAGAAATCTCTTGAGTATCAGCTTCAACTGAATCAGCTTCAGCAACCTGCTCTTCAGGCACAGTTTCCCCAGGCACAGTTTCCTCAGGCACAGTCTCTTCTGGCGGTATTACAGCAGTCATCGAAGGAAGATCAGCCGGATCTACCTCTTCATCTCTACTCGCAGATATAGGAGGAACATCAGAAACATCTACTACTTCATTTTCATTAGGTCTTGTAGCAATAATCGGCTCATCCAATTCAGCCACAGAAGGATTATTTTCTACAGTTTGTTCTTCAACGTCATGAGCTAATCTTTTTGATAAATCTTCTCCAGCAGCTTCTCTAGCATTTTCTATAACTGAATTTCTAAATTCTTCTGACTCAGATCTTTCCATAAGATCTACGCCATGTGCGATTGGATCACCCTCAACTAATTTATCCATTTCGTCGTGGTGCATATCAATTGAAGCAGCAGTAAAGGCAGCATCGAATGCAGCTTTTTCAGAGTGAACTTTTAGGGCATCTTCATATTCATCCAGAAATCTTTGAGCTGTTTGCTTAACTTGAGCAGCATCAATTTCATTATTGTCATCAACTGAATTTGCTTTTAAAGCTTCATTATCAGATTCACTCATAGACTTTTCCTTCTGGCTTAAAATTATTTATAACAATTTTCAAAGCAATAATACCATTGAATTGTTAAATAAATGTTAAGATTTAAATTAAATGTTTATTAACTAAAAATATAGTGAAATATAAACAAATACAATCTCAATATATTATGAATTCAGACAATAAAAAAGCCCCAGTGAAACAAAACAAGGATGTAAATCCGGGTTTGTTTCAAGGGGCTGTAAAGTTAATTACTTAAACTTCAAGCAATATTGTTAAAAGAACGTTACTGTTCTAGTGATGTGATCCAACTTGTTGCTAAATCACGTCCTCGCATTATTGGTAAATCTTGTCCATATAATGCCATTCCCACTAAACCACCAACACGTGCAACACCGAATAAAAATGTAGCTACGTCTTTTTCTAGTGATATACCAAGTTCTTGATATAATGCACCAGTTGACATATCCACGTTTCTTCCAAACTCTACACCTTTGCGTTCAAACATTTCTTTTTTCGCAAGATCCGAGTTTTCCTTTGCTATTTTGTAAACTTCTGGAGAATATTTTTCCAGGGCTGACATAATAGAGGAATATCGCACATCATCTTCGCCTTTAATTACACGATGACCACAACCAAAAATGATAGCAGCACGTTTCAAAAAAGCGATTCGTCCTTCAGTACTCATGCCGATCATCTGATTATGCTGAGCTACGACTTCATCACAAGCATAGCCGTGACGAGGTGTAAACAAAGCAAGTAAACCAGCAAGTGTCGCTTGAATAACTGAACCATGACCAGACCCGACAGAAAATGCAGTACCCTCAGATAAATTAACACCATGAGAGATATGCAATGCAAGGACTTGTGAAAAAATACGAACAGCTTCTTCACGTTGGTCTTTACAGCTCATCATTTCCAAAAACACATGACAAAATTTCTTACCAGATGCTCTTTTCTTAGAAGAGGCATGAAAAGCACGCTTAACAAATCCCTTCTTTCTACGACTTAGTACAGTTGCATTAGCGGCACAGATTGCTACGGATCGAACAAGAGACTCAGTATTAGTGATGTCTTCAATATTCAAATAAGTAGCCATCATTGTTGCTAATGACGAAGTACCAGAACGGTTTTTATAATGCCCCGAGTAAACAGTTTTCGCGACTTCAAGTTCCTCAAAATAAGCATCTAATAAGCGCCTATCCAAAGTCTCTTCATCACGTACACTAGAGCCTATAGATTTCAGTAATAAAAATAATACCGAAACTAAACCCTTTTGTGCCTGCTCTACTAATGGTTCGCCAAGGAACATGGTTGTACCGTGTTCTGACATTACCGAAGAGAAGGGGTTTCCACCGTATGATACATCAGCTAAACTCAACGAAAATGGCACATAATTCTTACCATCTATCGCTTCAAAACCACCAGAAGGAATAGAAATAAAAGCCGCACCTCGTTCATCATGAATTACTGATGCTTTGAAGTGAAACTCTATACTATCCGATGAGGGTGATATACCGCGTTTTTGTAGATTTTGCAGTCCAGGTTCTGAAAGGCAATGGTCTACTACTTGAGTGTCTTTACTACTCATAACTTAACTCCTAATTTCAAAGAAACTATGAAGATTAAAGCTACCAAGAAAACTAACATGACAGGAGAATTCCAATCACGACAAGGTAACAACGAAAAAAACAAATTTTTTCAAAAAATACTACCTAAGAAAAACGTGATTATTTTAACACAACCATAACTTTTAGTCAATTTATTATAGATTTCACCACTTGCAGGTGCATTGTAGCTACATATTGCAAATCAATAATTGTAAATATTTTATAATGTAAATTTATGAAGTAAGTCTTAGAAATTAAGTTCAGGATATAAACCTATACGATAAGCAAATCATTTACATCCAGATTATCCAACCCAGTAATTTCGAGCAAATTTCCATTGCCAAAATCTATGACTCCATCAACAAACGAATCGACTACATCATTAATAGTAGACTTTACTTCAGAATTAATATGAATTTTATCGATACCTGTCTCAAAATCCTTGATTATATCCGATCCATTTCCAAAGTTAAAAATAAACTTATCAATTCCATCACCACCAAAGAGAACATCATCACCAAGATCCCCAAATATCTGATCAGCACCCTTGCCACCAGATACAGTATCATCTCCTTTTCCGCCATGAATTATATCATCACCCTTGCCACCAAGAACATCATCATTTCCCTTATCCCCAAACAATCGGTCAAGCCCCTGATTACCTTGAAGATAGTCATTATCTTTTCCACCCCTTAATTGGTCGTCTCCCTCACCACCAAACAAACGATCTACCCCCCTATTTCCATTAAGAGTATCGCTGCCTATTTTACCTTCAATAAAGTCATCTCCATCCAGACCGAAAAATAAATCAGCCGAATCCTTGCCAGAGAAACTATCTCCGTCTATAGAACCCTCTATTCTGGATATGAAATTATTTGCGTCATCAAGAAGATCTGTAAGTATGCTCACAAAACCACCAATAAGGCTTGAAGAACCTATATCATCAGATACATCATCAAGGGAATCAGATATTGAATCCTGAATTTTATCAGTTAAATCATTAAAACTAAACATAGAACTCTCCCACCAAATTGATTAGCAATCATAACAAAAAATCATAAAATTGTCAATTTGACTAGGCTTTGTCAGTAAGCATAAAGTATAGGAAATATATAATCGTCATTATATATTGACTACGAACGAAAGGCATTATGAGCCAAATCGCATACAATCATTAAATAATCCATAACTATAAAATTCTTAACTATGCAGCAGATTCTTCTACTGCTTCTTCCTGAACTTCTTCTGCAGATTCTTCTTTAGCTTTTTTAGCAGATTTTTTCTCAACTGGCTTTTTAGAAGCATTTTTATCTTGTTTCTCAGCTTCTTTTGCAGCTTCTTTACTAGTAGCAACATTCACCTTGATTTTTGAACTAATACCAGCAAAAACATCAACTTCAACATCATATATACCAATATATTTTATTGGGTTATGTAAGTTTATAGATGTTTTAGAAACCTCTTTATTATTTAAGCTCTTTGCGATCTCAGTTGATGTAACAGAACCATAAAGCCTATCATCTTCACCTGCTTGTTGAAGAACGATTACATATTTTCCATCAATCTTGGACGCAACATCTTCAGCAATAGCAACTTTGTCTTTGTTTTTCTGCTGAATTTCAGCTTTACGTATTTCAAAAAGGTCAATATTTGCCTTTGTTGCACGTAGTGCTTTTTCACTAGGAATTAAAAAATTACGCGCATATCCGTTTTTTACTTCAACTACATCGCCAACAACACCAAGTTTTTTTACCTGTTCTAAAAGAATAATTTTCATTTCTTTCCCTTATATAAATATATTATTTAAGATTATTACTAAATCTTAATTATTAATCTTTAACGTATGGCAATAAAGCAAGAATTCTTGCACGTTTAATTGCTCTAGCTAATTCTCTTTGTTTCTTAGCGCTAACAGAAGTTATACGTCTAGGAAGCATTTTTCCTCTTTCAGAAACATAATTTGTTAGAAGCTTAACATCCTTATAATCAATTTCAGGAGCGCTATCTCCAGTTAAAGGACACATCTTATCCTTTCTATAAAAAGTATTAGGCTTATTATTTAGCTTATTTTTGTTATCATCTCTTGTATTAGGTGCCATGATTTTCTCTATATTATTGTTAAACTATGCAGCTTCGTCATTCTTTTCCATAACTGGAGAAGGATCTTTAGAAATATACTCAACATTAATCGTAAGATTTCTTACTATTGTTTCAGATATTTTAGACCTTCTTTCAATCTCTTTAATAACTTCAGCAGGAGCATCAATTCCAAGAAGTATATAATGACCTTTACTTCTTTTCTCAATTTTATAAGCAAGATTACGTAAGCCCCAATACTCTTTCTTAAGCAGCTTACCACCTTTTTCTTTAATCATATTTGAAATTTCTTCAATTACACTATTTGCATCTTGTGCAGATAGATCCTGACGAATAATAAATGTACTTTCATATAGTGCCATACACTACTTCTCCTAAAATTATTACTATGTACGTATACGCACATGATTAGTATAAATGTGAATTTTTTGTATTTATATAGACTAATTACTAAAAAGCAAGAGTTTTATTAGAAATATAAAAATACATTATAATTAAAAAATCAATAAGGCCAAGCTGCAACATTAAAATATAAAATCACTAGCGTCTAAAGCTATATTACCTTCCAAACCGATAGTAAAACTACTACCATCAGTCGTAGCCTTAACAAAAGTTAAAAGCCCATCTGTACTTACTTGTAAATTAGTACCAAAGTCAGCAAGAGTATATATTACACTTAAATCTATCTTGTTATTACCCTCATTAAAATCTTGTATATAGTCAAAACCAGAACCAAGATCTGAGTCTGTCTTATTAGCAAATACAAACACATCATTTCCTCGACCACCAACTAGAGTATCACGACCAGCACCGCCATCAATGATGTCATTTTCTTTTCCACCCATTACAGTGTCATTTCCTGTTCCGCCGAATAATTCATCATTACCTTTATTACCATTAATAACATCATTATCTGCATCACCGTTTATTAGATCACTTCCCTTTCCACCTTTAAGCTCATCATTCCCTGCTCCACCAAAAACATCATCAGAGCCAAGATTACCATTTATGACATCAGCATCCGCTCCTCCACTGAGAATATCATCACCATCATCACCAAAAATATTATCATTACCAGCTCCACCAGACAAAGTATCGTTTCCATCACCGCCCAATAATTCATCTCGACCAGATCCAGCAAGAACACTATCATTACCATCACCTGCATCAATATCTGATTCAGAATATCCCGTATCAAGAGTAATTTGATCGTCTCCATCATCTAAGATTACATTAAATTGCGATATATCTTTATCACCAGTTAATGTAATAACATCATCACCCAAACCAGTATTAATATTGAACCAGTTTGTCCAACCTGTATCATTTGTTAGTGCATCAACATTTATTGTATCGTTACCATTACCTGTATAAATATTTCCTCTTTTAGCATTCTGGACATCAACCACTGAGTCACCACCATTACCCAAGAAAATATTTGCATGTACAAAATTAGTAACTGAAACTGTAGAACTGGTGCCATGAGCGATTTCAATATTTTTTAGACTATTCCAGGCACTATTTAAAGTAGCAGAAAATGAAGAAACCCCAAGTGCATAAGAAACATTGGCAGAACCCACACTTGCTATACTCAAAGTGGCTGCGTCTATAGGGTTAGGAGATAATCCATTAATTATATAACTATCCGTAGAATCTATAACACTTTCATTAAAAGTATCATTACTTAATCTTGCAAAAATTATTGGTGCTGCCATTCTTTTATTACCCCACGTAAAAAAAATTAGAGAATTTTATATAATACGAGCGGAGTATACAAACAAAAAAGTCTTTGTAAAGTGATTTAGAAAACAAAATTTTAAGGTTTTTTTCTAGAAAATATTTACTAAGGAATAACAGATTGTTAGAAAATTTATGTATTCAGAAAACCAAATTTCTTACCTTCCAAAACTAAACAAGTAAGAATATTTGAATTATACGCACCTGTATCAATTCCTATTTTTCCACTGCCTATAAATGGCTCTTTGAAGATAGTATGACCAAATACTACAGATTTCTCAAAAACATAGTCAGATTCATAAAAATCCTCTCGAATATTAAGAAGATCCTCGCTCGACTGCTTTTGTATAGGCACATGAGGGCGCAATCCTGCATGCACAAAAACATAGTCACCAACTATTTCCATCATTTTTAATTTTCTTAAAAACTCTTTGTGACTTTCAGGAACTTTTTCATTAATTTTTTGCTGAATAAGCTTTAATGGAATCCTACTTTTTTCTTTGTTATATACTTCAACATTATAACTTTCTAGAGTTTCTTCTCCTCCCCAATAAAGCCAAGAATCAGCAAGATACGGGTTCGACATAAATTTCATCATATAATATTCATGATTTCCACATAAATAAGTAATTTTGAAACCTTCATTTTTTAAAGGATTATTAATCAATTCGTCAATAACACGCTTAGAATTCTTTCCCCTATCAACATAATCCCCAAGATATATAACATGTTTCTCATATGAACTATACTTCTTAGAGTTTTCCAATATCTTTCGGTGTATTTTTTTTAGTAGATCCAAACGCCCATGTACGTCACCAATTGCATAGACACAGCTATTAGCATCAATAGATGGAGACTCATTAGAAGCTACTTTCTTTTTAGAAAAGACTTTAAGCATTATGATTATTCAAAATTTAAGGTAGTTAAAATAAAATATTATTGGTAGAAAATTTAATCGCTATAATAACCTTTATAATTACCATAGCAATAAGCAATATCACCATTTTTGTATTTTTTATGTTTTTCAATATTTACGCGGCTTAAAACAGTACCAGAAAGTTTAACATTACTGTTATTGAGTAACTTAATTGAATTTTTAACAATATTCTTAGGCGTTTTTTCCCATCTGATTATAAATATAGTGCTGTCAACTATTCTAGATAAAATAATTGAATCTGTTATAGCCATAACCGGAGGAGAATCCATAACAATAATATCATAGACCTTTCTCGCACTTTCGATAAAGTCTTTCATTTTATCAGAAGCTAATATTTCCTGTGAATTAGGAGTATTTTCAAAAGAACGTATAAAATGAACACCAGATCTTTCATCAACTGCAACAACATCCTCAAACGACGCTTCTCCTATAATTAAATCACCTAGCCCTAATGATTTACTACTTTCAAAGGCAGTGTGAACAGTAGGTTTTCTCAGGTCGCAATCTATAAGCAGAACTTTTTTTCCTGAATTTGCTAACAATTTAGCATAAGAAATAGAGAAAATTGATTTACCCTCTTGCGGAGTAGAAGAGGTTATAAGAATAACTTTGGGAGGGTTATCTGGATTTGAAAAATTAACCGCAGTATTAACAGAACGCAATGATTCCGCATAAACAGAAGTAAGTTTATCTAATACATATTCATATATATTAAATTTTTTACTCATTTCTGGAATCATGCCAATTACCGAATAACCCGTAATTCTCTCAATGTCCTCCGCTGTACGTACAACATTATCAAGATATTCCATTATTAAAGCAATAACCACACCCAACATTATACCAAGCAGCACGAAAACAGATATAATTAAATTATTTTTCGGCCAAGAAGGAGTTATAGGGATTTCAGCTTTTGATAGAATTTTAGCTTCACTTCTTTGAAGGTCCTTTTCTTCTGCAGTTTCTTTGAATCTTGTTAGATATGATTCATAAAGCTCTTTATCGGCATCTCTTACACGAATAAGATCTTCCATTTTCATTTCAAGTCTGTTGACCTTATTAAGTCTTTCCCTAAGTTTTTTTAAATTAATTTCTATTGTTTCAACTTTTGACTCAGATGTAACAACATCATTTCCTATACCAGCGATTATCTTTTCTATCGCTCCACTAATGCTCATACCTATTTCATTAAGTTCAGCATTTACCTGAATCATTTTAGGGTGCTTTGATCCGTATCTTTTTTCTAATTCAGATTTTTTACTAAGTACAGCAGCTTCCTTAATTTTTAACTGCTTTACTAAATCCGAATTAAGGACTTCCCCTAAAGTTTCAGGTGTATCATTATTTTCTACTAACTTAAGAAAGTGATTTAACCTAGACTCGGCCTCAGCTAGAGATGATTGAGCCAATACAAGTTGCCTACTTAGTTCTTGCAACTCAATATTATTTGTTGTTTCCCCCCCAATCTTTACTAAGTCATTTTTTTCTCTGAATTTCTGAATTTTTTCTTCTGTAACCTTAAGCTTTCCTCTTAATTCACCTACTTTTTTATATAACCATGAATTGGCATTATCAGTCATTTCAAAACGACTCTTAATTTGACTGATTAAATATTCATCGACTAAAGTATTTACAATTTGTGCCGACAATTCAGGTGATAGAGAACTATAAGATATTGTTGTAGTATATAAATTCTTTCCCCTAGTTATAGTAAGTTTTTTTTGTAGCTTATCTATAATAGAAATTCTTTCTCTTCTTTCTGGATCTGATTTATTTAATCTATCATCAAGAGCCTTTTTCTTAGTAACAATACCGCTACCAAATATCGATCCATCACCAGATTTTTTTACTTCCTCTTCAACGGGGGTATAAAATTCTTTATTTTTATTTAACTCCAAACGCTTATATACGGCCTCAAGCAATTTTCTTGATTTCAGAATATCAACTTCTGCTGCTAATGCTGATTCATCTTTTCCTAAAGACGATAAAACAGTATCTATACCAGTTATATTTTCATTTTTAACATGGAATTGAATGGTTGTAGTTGCGGTATATTCAGGTTTTTGAAGAATTATAAAAATCCCTGACATAAGCAGGAATAACATTATAGTTCCCAAGATAATAAATTTCCTTCTTTTTAAAGCAAGGAAGATATCATTGAAACTTAAATCCGATGACATCTCATTATTATAGTTTTGATTATTTTCAATATCCATTATTTAGACCATCAATTAGTAACATTAGAAGAAGCGCTCTTGAATTTTTATTGTATCTCCTGGGAAAACTTTTGCATTTTCATCCACTTGAAGTTTTTTGTATCTATTCAGCACTTTGCGTTTAATTATAATTTTCCTTTCATCAGCTCTATGCGTAAAACCACCGGCCATAGCAACTGCGTTTAGTACAGTAATTGATGTAATATAGGAATAGCTTCCTGGGCTTTTAACTTCACCCATAATAAAGAATGGACGCAGTGTAACTACTTCAATACTAATTTTTGGATTGATTAAATACCCCTTCTTCAACTTGATTACTAATAAATTCTCAAGCTTTTTTAGAGTAAGTCCATTAGCTAAAACATCGCCAATCAGTGGGAAAGATATTAAACCTTCACTATTTATCTCATACTCACCTGATAAATCTTCCTCATCAAATACATTAATTTTTAATTTGTCTCCACCACCTAACAAATACACATCAGATTGGTTAGCAGCTGCATAAGAATTAACAACAGAAGAATTAACTGATACTAATAATAATATTGCAATTGTAAGAAAGAACTTCATTTTTATTCCATAATTTAGAAATTAAATTTAGCACTAACGCCTGCTTTATTGGCGCTATAATCATTAGCAGATTGATTTGAGTCATTATCAACATACGAATAGTCCAATCCAACCAACAAATTCTTTTGCAGATAATAATCAACACCTAAACCAATTCTATATATCTCATCTTCTCTATTGAATAACAGACTATCGTCAAAATCCTGCAATTCATATCCAACATTAGAACGAAGAAGAATTTTATTTTGTAGTTCATGTTCCACTTTTAAATTAAACCTTGTATGTATGTAACTAGAGGACCTAACATCGACAGTTTCTGCTATATCTCTAGATATATCTGCAATTAAAGATGTTTTTCCAGTAACGTTCCATATCATATTACTACCAAACTCGAACGAACTCACGTCATCAAAACCTGCCTGATCATAGCTTCTTGTAACCCATCCAATATAAACATTACCTTTTGTTTTACCTGAAACATTGACATCTGTACCTACTCTAAAAGTAAAGCCAGTCGAGTCTCTATTAACGACACCTAAATTATCATAAGAATACACATCATATATACCCCTTACAAATGCCTTATAATTTGGTACAATCTCATAAGCTGCTTTTGCTGAGGTAGAATAAATATTTCTATCTCTTATAGAATTATCAATTACTCCAGATGAATTCCTATTATCGTCATAAGAATAACTGCTAAAATCTTGAGCAAGCTCAAAACCTACCACCCCCTTATCATGACTAAACTTTGCTCCTATGTTAAAAATACCAATTTCCGTAGGCTCAAAACCACTTACATCATCTGGAGAAGATCTAAGTTCATGAGTATTAGTATATCCAGCAGAACCAGAAACAGCAACGCCCCTTTGTATATCCATTTGTCCATTTACACCAAAATTAAAATCTTGATAATCTTCCGAACTATTATCAGCATATTTTCCAATATCTATACCAGTTACAAAACCTAAAGAGTGATTATTCCACGTTGAAACCGCCTTAACCTTTGGAGAAATTTTTGTCACAATATCTGATTGCTCGCTTGATGAATCATAATAAACATTGTCATCACTGGTTATAGCTCCAGAAATTGTTGGAATAATATCAAAGCTACCAGCTTTAAATTTTCTTGCTTCGCCGCCACCTCCTATACGTTGACCAACGGAAGTAACTTTCTCATCTGAAATTTCTTGAGCATTTGCTGTACTTAAAAATGAAGCAGAAACCAATACTGCTAAAAAACCTATATAGTTATTTTTCACAAAGCCAACCTTGTTATAATAATTTTGAATATTTGAATAGTATATACTTTTATATTAAGCCATACAATAGCTTAACCCTCGTTCTCTAAAATTAGGCTAACAGAAACTTAAGTAATCAAAAAACTTAAAACTTTGTTATAGAATAATATAATCCCCATGTCGCCGCTCTTGTATCAATATTATCACAGTTTGAACACCAGACTTAAAATATTTCGCAATATAATCTTATATTTATCAAACAGATAGAGAAACAAGCACATATTATTATAATATGTAATATCATATAATAATAATGTAAAAAATAATATCAAAAGACTGTGCGAAACACTTCAGAAATACGAAAAAAATATAGAATATCACATGGAATATTGTTTAATATTACGTGCTATTTATTCATCATACTGACCTCGTTTGCGCCAATTTTATTCGGCTACGATACCAGTATGGCATATATTTTTATTCCAATTACCATATCGATAATATCCATATTCTTTTTAAGCTCCATTTCAAATACAAATTTTTTATTTTCAAAAATGGAAAAGATATTTCTACTTTTAGCATTATTTTTTATAAGCTTATTAATAGCCATATATGGCACACATTTCTTTCCCCTAACCCTAGAGCCACTATCGTCGCTTAAAAATGAGAATTTATGGAGCCAAACCAGAGACTTAGTTGGAGGAACAGAAAACTATTACTCTTCTTATTTTCCAGAAAATAATCGAGATAGCTTTTTCATAATGATCTCATATACAATGGTTTTTTATATAATATATCAATATACTGCAAATGAACTTTTCCCCTCCAAGATACTAAAATCCATTTCCATAAGTTCAATATTCTATGTATTTTTAATTACAATTTTTTCTGAAGATCTTTTTGTATTTGACCTATTTAAACAGAACTCCTCATTGAACTTGTATATTGCCCTTGCTGGAATTTCATCACTTACTTTACTAATATTATCTTTACAAAAAAATATTTCAAGAAATAGAGAGTTTTATACAGAGACAGAAGTAAAAATAAAAAAGATTTTCTCATTTGGATATTTATATTTCTTGGCTTTTATATTTTTTACAATGAAAATTATTTTATCGAGTGATACAGGCCTGCTGTGTATCTACATCATTTCATTATCACCATTTTTCTTGATAACCTTCCTTACAAAGAAGGAAAAAAGACTAAAAGCAGAATTACGAAAATTATTATTTTTAACTATAATATTTTCTTCAGCTGTATATTTATTTGTCTCAAATCTATCCAGAACAAATGATGCATACATGCCCCATTATCACTTCGAAAACCTTCTCTCAATATCAAAGAGTCAAGAAGATAGCTACGAAATCCGCGCTAGCAGCTCTGCCTCAAATATAAACTATCATGCCCTAAAATTTATGAATAACGAGAGTATCTTAGGAACTGATGTAATTTCATTCATTAAAAAACATAACAATATAGTTAAGAGTTATAACGAAGTACCATTCTTTTCTATAATACTAATTGAAACTGGCTACTTAGGACTTCTTATTGCTTTTTCACTATATGCACTATTATTAATCATATATATTTATGGAGTAAGCAAAAAGAAACATACTAATGCTTTCTTATCACTGGGGGTATCCTGTTTTTTAATAGTTAGCTACAATATTTTTACCAATAACTCAGCTTCAAACCCAGTATTAGCAACATATATAATTATCATAACAGCCATATCATTCAAAGAGTCTTTTTCTGTCAGCAAGAAATCCAGCACCAAGAGTGAGGATAAAAAATAGTGAGCAATCTACATAAAAATATGCAGATATTTCTACTACTACTATGCTCCATATTATCCGTAGGGTTTGGATCTTATAAATACTTACAATTCCAGCTATCATCGACTGATTTCAATAATCAAAATATTGATATACTAAAATATCCTTCATTGGTAGAAAGCGAAACTCTTAAAATTATTGCCTACAAGGAACTAGAGAAATCTTACGAAAAAGGACTTAGTCAAAAAAATATAGATCTTTATATTAACAGATCTTTTTCTTTACTTAAAAAGTCTATTGTAAAAACTCCTTACTCACCAATTATTTGGTCAACACTTGGAAATCTCGAAGGAATGGTAAAAGGACACAACGAGAGCGTACTAGAATATATAATAATGTCATTAAAAACATCAACCTACAGCTCTGACCTTACTACATACAACCTCCAGACTGCCCTCACGCTTGTTGAACATTTCTCTTCAGAACAAAAGGAAGAAATTGAAAAAACTATTTGCAATAGTTGGGTACATAATCAAACTAAATTTAAAAAGACATTTTCGCTAGCTAATGACAAAAAATATATTTGCCTTTCACTAAAAAAATACTGCAAATATGAAAACAAGCATGATGTAGATAAATATTGCGGAACAATCTAGATTATTTTTACAAAAGGCGGGAATATAATCCCCCCTTTCTATTAGAGGCAATATCCATCATATAATTAATACAATAAATCGACTCTATCTTTATATGGATAGTGAAGAGCTACAAATAAATAGCGACTAAATATCTCAACCCTTAGGGCCTATCATTTTTTCAGGAACTACCCACTCCGCGAACTGCTCAGCAGTCACTAACTCAAGTGCTAAAGCCGCATCTAACAGAGTAGAACCATCCTTATGAGCTTTCTTAGCTATTTTTGTAGCATTATCATAACCAATATGCGGATTAAGAGCAGTTACCAACATTAATGACTCATCACGAAGTTTATTAATTCTATCAACATTTGCCGTGATACCAGAAACACATTTATCAGTAAAACTATTACACCCATCAGCTATCAAACGAATTGATTGCAGCAAGTTATAACTCATAACCGGCTTGAATACATTAAGCTCAAAATGACCATTAGACCCAGCAATTGAGATAGTAGTATGATTACCCATAATTTGTGCAGAGATCATTGTTAAAGCCTCACATTGCGTAGGATTAACCTTACCAGGCATAATTGAAGAACCCGGCTCATTCTCAGGAAGAGATATCTCCCCTATTCCACAACGAGGTCCAGAACCAAGAAAACGAATATCATTTGCTATTTTCATTAGACTAACAGCAACGGTATTTAAAGCACCACTCGCCTCTACAATAGCATCATGCGCTGCTAGTGCCTCAAATTTATTAGGAGCAGTTTCAAATGGAAGTTTAGTTATTGACGCAACGGCATCAGCAAATTTTGTATCGAAACCTTTTATTGAATTGATACCAGTACCAACAGCAGTACCACCTTGAGCAAGCTTATAAAGTGCAGGCAATACTGTTTCCACCCTACGGATAGAATTATCTAACTGCGCCACATAACCAGAGAATTCCTGACCAAGAGTTATAGGAGTTGCATCTTGCGTGTGAGTTCTACCGATTTTTACAAGATTTTTATATTCCTCTGCCTTATCATTCAGAGAATTACGAAGATGTTGCAAAGCAGGAAGTAATAAATGCGTTATTTCCTCTACAGCAGAAATATGCATCGCCGTTGGGAATGTATCGTTTGATGATTGCCCCATATTACAATGATCGTTAGGATGAACAGGATCTTTAGAGCCAATTTCACCACCAAGAATTTCAATTGCTCTATTTGAAACAACTTCATTTGTATTCATATTACTTTGCGTACCAGAACCAGTTTGCCATACAGAAAGTGGAAAATGATCATTTAATTTACCTTCAGCAACCTCACCTGCGGCTTGCACAATAGCATCCCCAATATTCTTGTCCATAACTCCAAGATCCATATTAACTGTAGCAGCAGCTTGCTTTATGATACCTAAAGCTCTCACTAAAGGTGCTGGCATTGTCTCTTCACCAATATCAAAATTAATTAAAGAACGAGCTGATTGCGCTCCATAATATTTATCAGATGGAACTTTTAATTCTCCAAATGAATCACTTTCTATTCTATATTCTGTCATGAAAATACCTGCAATATATGATTTAATGTTTGCTATTGTCGTCTATAGCATCATATATATTTTTTGCAATATTTTTGTGATTTTTGTTTGATTGGTTTATTGATGTAGTAAGAAGTTTATACATTAATTATATATTATATTTTAAATATTAAAACTCAGAGGGGGACCGAATTAAAAAAAAGGCTGGGCCTTAATTTTAAATTTCGATTACCCTCTAAAAAGTGAGATTTAAATAGATATCACTTATTTACCTTCACCAAACCAAAGATCAGAAAGCTTTTTTTCTTCTTTCTCCTTTTTATATTTCTTGTAGGAAATAAAGAGAACTTTATGGTGCAACAATATTGTTATTATCATACCACTAAAATATAAAGAAAACGTATATGCCAATTCAAACCACCAATAAGGGTTGGTTTGAAAAAGATCTTCCTTAGTTGCTAATATAGACAATATTACAATAGAAAGTAATACTAAAGTAACATGAACAAGAAGCGCATATGCTAAGCTTGAAACAAAAAATGTCTTTATCGTACTATCAGGAGATAAAAATAATTCTTTAAAGTTCAGGTACTTAACTAAAAACAACAGAAAGACTGTTAAAACCACATTAATAATAACTACAAACAAATTATCCATTAAATAATCCATAATTTAGATCCTAGTATAACCAGTGTTATACAATTTGAGGTAATGCAAAAAAGCATTGGGATATACACAAAAAATTGTGTACGAGAGTAAATATTTAAATTACATATGAACTGTATTAAGAAAAAAATAATACAATAAAAAAATACATAAACTATATATTTGATAAGACTATGTTATTATTCTAGACTATTTATTATCAAAAATCAATACTGTAGTAATTTTAAATTGAGGAAGAATAATGCAACCAGATTACTGGAATGAAGCCTGCCAATATTTATCAGAAAAAGACAATATTCTTTCTGAGATAATTGCTGAGCATGATGGTGAGTTTCTAGACAGCAATAGCGATGCCTTACACTCACTTACACGAGCTATCGTCGGTCAACAAATATCCGTAAAAGCATCGCAAGCAATATGGAATAGACTGGAGACATTACTAGGAAGCTTTACAGTCGAAAACATCCTTTCAGCCGACCAAGATAAACTACGTGAAGCCGGACTATCAAGACCAAAGATAAAATATGTAAGGAGCATAGCAGATAATTTTCAAAATGGCACTGTTGACCCCAGCAAGTTCAGTGATCTATCAGATGAAGAATTAATTATAATACTCTGTAAAATAAAAGGTATTGGCAGATGGACAGCAGAAATGTTTTTAATGTTTCACCAACAAAGACCAGATGTATTTCCACTGGATGATCTCGGGATTAAAAAGGCGATAAAACGTCATTATAACTCTGAAGAATACGCACTTATCTCTGACGACTGGAAACCATATAGAACTGTTGCATCTTGGTTTTTATGGAGAAGTTTAGACTCAGAAGCAGTTACCTACTAAATACAAAGATAAATATAATATATATTAATAGTGCAAATAAGTTAACCGACCTCGAGCTGAAAATAATTTGATAAAATAGAGAAATGCTAGTGCATTCTTTCTCCACCCTTATCATTAGGATTATCGAAATAGCTGGTTCTTGGCTTTATTCCGCGAACTTGCTTACCAGAATCATCAACCAGATCACCTTCTAGACTTGTTTTAAGATCAGAAATTTCCTCTATAGCCCTTGAAAATGCCGCATCCACCTCTTTATCATTTGAAATAAAGACAGACACATCCGTATAAAACTCAACAACTTGAGCCTTAAAAGCATCTACAAGATTCTCGTTGGATTGCCTATTAATGGACAAGAACTCCTCCTTATCCTCTAGACTTCCTTTAGATACAACACCTTCTGCAGCTTTGATATCATAATTATAATCCCCACCAATCTCATTGATCTCATTATCCATCTTAAAAATGACATCTTCAAGCATCACATATCTATCCATATCAAATGCTTCTTCTGCGTTTTTCAATTCATCAAATACATCACTTTCCATAATTGCCATTCTTAGATTTATAAGTGTATTTCCAAGAGCCAATGACATTTCAGCTCTTTCTAATATTTCACCACCAACGATATTATCCCTATCTATGTTTAATTTCTTTTTAACTTCCAGACTTCGTTTTTCTTTTTCAGATGATTCAAGACCTTCTGAGAACCCTTCTCCCATAACTGCATCAACAAAACTTTTGTTGTTAACAAGATTATTTACTAATTGTGAAACCTTTTTATCTTCATCATCAATTGCCATAATAACGCCCTATATACTAGCTTATATTTATACTCGATTATATTTTTGGAAATTATATATTAAGAATATTAAATAATAGTTAAGAAATATTCTTATTTATCAATTTTAGTTAATAGAGAACTACCGTACGTAAACTACGTTGGAAGCAATTCACCTCACATAGTACAAGCAGATATATTAGAGATCAAATTTAAAATGAAAACCACGAATATGAAATTTTTCTCTTAAGAAAAGACGATGTGCATTCCTATTTTCAACATAGGAATCAGCTAATATAACATCACATTTGCTTTTTGAAGCTTCCTCTTTACAAAAATCTATAAGTTTTTTTGCTAGCCCCTTACTCCTTACATCCTTTGATACAATCAAATTATCTATATGCAAATATTTACCACAATACAATCTTCTGCCAACCCTATAGCCCACAACAGCAACACATAATCCATCATCATTATTCATAGAAAAAAGCTTGTAATCAGATGATTTCATCTCTTCTATATAAGAAACATAGGTTTCAATATCAATATTGTATAACTGGCTAGTTACGCAATATGTGGACTCTATTAATTTCCGATCTGTACACTCAATAACATTCATTATATTAGTATCATTCTGATTTTTAAAGATAATATCACTCGGTTTATAATATAATTATTTTAATGTCATTAAATTTTTCATTATTTCTTCCCCTAATCAAAAAAATGCGCCCACCCTGTAACCACTTATAGTTACTATAGCTATTTAGTAATTGCCCTTTAATTAATTTTTATATATATCTTTACATTCTCATTTTTAATTATATTTATGTAAAATTTACATTGTATTTTAACTAAATATTGCTAAAAATTTTCGCGTATTATATGAAAATTAAGATAGCTATCTATCTGTTTTAATTGTGTTTTTTTCTTCTATTTTTATCATCTTATTAACCAATTATTAACTATTTAGGGAGTAGTATCAGTGTTACAAAAAATAGATTATGGAGATATAAAATGTTAAAAAATATATTATTAGTGATTGCATTAGGATCATTACTTACATCATGTTCGGGAGATAAATCAGTAAAAGTAACATCCCTTCAGAAAAAGGATAAAAATCTAAGCTGCAATGAAATTCAGCTAGAGATCAATGAAGCAGAGTTCTATAGAAGAACAGCAGAAAAGAATAAAGACCCTGATATAAAAAGCCTTCTAATGCCACTAGGATACATATCCACTTATGTAGATGCTGGAGAAGCAGTTAATGCAGCTGAAGCAAGAATAAACTATTTAAACAGAATATATGACATATTGGATTGCGATAACCCTGTAGCTAGAGGAATATCCAAACAAGCATTTACCCCTAGAGGTGGATATACTCCTAGAAACTACCAACAGCAGCCGCAAGGAATAAACAGAAGCGCACAATATGCACCTGTAGAAAACAACCAAGGACAAACATATTACAATAGCGAAGAATATGAAGAAGTCTGGTACTATTAAAATAAATAATAATTAAATAATGAATAATAAGAATATTGAAATTGCAGGAAATTTAGCAAACAAATAAATAGATTTATTTTAAAACCAGTTAAATTTTTTATTTCTCCATAAAAGCTTATGAATTAAATTATTCATCTATTTTTGTAACTCGAATACTCATAAGCTGATTTCTAAATTTCCTGCACACTTCAAATTTATACCCCCTGAACTTAAACATCTGCCCTACATTAGGTATTAATTGAGCCTCGTTAATTACCAAACCAGCAAGCGTAGATACATCGTCATCCAATAAATTCCAGTTAAGCTCTCTATTTATATCTCTTATAGTCGCAGTACCATCAATTATATAAGACCCATTTGTTTGCTTTCTAATCTCAGAGCGTTCAGAATCTGTTTCATCAGCAATTTGACCAACAATTTCCTCTAATATATCCTCAAGAGTAAGAATTCCTAATATCGCACCATATTCATCAACAACAAATGCAAAATGGACATGCTTCTTCCTGAAGGCATCTAGCTGATCTTTTAGATTTGTTGTTTCAGGAATAAACCAAGGCTCAAATGCAATATCTTTAAAATCTATATTTTCAATGTCAAGATCATCATTACTACCAAGAACTTTTAATAAGTCCCTACCATGCAATACCCCAACTATATTATCAGGGCTTTCTTTCCACAAAGGTATCCTAGTAAAATTACTATCGAGAACCTTTTCAATTATTTCCTTATTGGGCAAATCTATATTAACGCTATAGACTTGCTTCCTGTGCAGCATTACTTCATCAACATCAATATCTGTAAGATCAAGAATACCACCGAGCATATATTTATCATCAGAAATCATCTTCCCGCTATCATGCTGCAACTCTATTTCACCACGCAATATTTCATCACCACGAACCAAACCAGAGTTTTTATCAATGTTAATTCCAAATATTCTCATCGTCATATAGACAAAGAACTGAATAGCATGAGTTATTGGAGAAAGAGTTTTTACTAGTACCATAAATATTGGAGCAACAAAAAGAGCTACTTTCTCTGCATTTTTGACAGCATAAGATTTTGGAGCAACCTCAGCAAAAATAAGAATAACCAATGTCATCAATATAGTTACAAGGAAATCATTATAACTATCACCAAATATTTTTATACATAATGTAGTAAAAACAACTGTAGCTGCAATATTAACTAAGTTATTACCCAACAATATAGCGCCAATAAGCTTCTCCATATCCTCATGAAGCTTACTAACCATATTGGCTCTTTTATTTCCTTCATTTTTTAATTTATGTATTTTAGCTTTTGAAGCCGCAGTAAGACCCGTTTCAGAACCAGAAAAGAATGCGGAAAGCATTATGAGAATAACAATCGTAACTATAGTAATTAACATTATATTATATTCTAAAAGCTCCAGATAAATAATTGTCTAAAAATAGTTTTACTTCATCAGATTTTACATTTTTCTCAATATACGCTTCGCCTATTCCTTTAACAAGTATAAGAACAAGATTGCCTTCAAGATTCTTTTTATCATGCATCATGTGCTTCAAAAGATCATCACTATTAATATTTGAATCTATATGATCCAAAGAAACAGGAAGATGAGTTTTGACTAAATGCTCAGATGCTTTTTTAGCATCATCAATATCACATAAATTATTTGAAGATGAAAAATAGAAAGCCATAGACATGCCTATAGAAACAGCCTCGCCATGAAGCATCCTCCCATCATAGAGAAATTCAGACTCTAATGCATGACCAAAGCTATGACCAAGATTAAGAAGTGCCCTTACCCCTCCCTCTCGCTCATCACGATTTACTATATCCGCTTTGCTTTTACAACTGACCATAACAATTTTAGATATAAAACTAAAAAAGTCATCATCCATCTTTATATCTTTATTTAAAAATGGGTTTTCATCATTTTCTAGAAACTCGAAGAATTCACTATCACCAATTAATGCATATTTAAGCACCTCTGCATATCCAGCTCGCAATTCACGAACAGGCAATGTTTCAAGTAATTTTGTATCCGCAATAACAATTTTCGGCTGATAAAAACTTCCGATAAGGTTTTTTCCATATTTACTATTTATACCAGTTTTTCCGCCAACAGAGCTATCCACCATAGAAAGTAGAGTTGTAGGAATCTGTATAAAATTTACACCCCTTAGCAAAACACTAGCAGTCAAACCAGTTATATCACCAATAACCCCGCCACCAAATGCTACAAGACTATCGTTTCTAGTTGGATGATGCGATAATATTTCCTCAAGCAAAAATTCAAGATTTTTGAACTTTTTTGTAGATTCACCATGCGGTAAAATTATAGATACAAAATTAATACCTGCTGATTCTAGACTCTTTTCTAGCATTTCAAGGTGATATTTAGCGACATTATCATCTGTAATTACAAAAACCTTACCATTCTTTGTGAACTCTTTAATTAGTTGACCATATTTATGCCCAATATCAGATTCCACAATTATATCATAGCTTCTCTCAGCTAAATCCAGTTCAATTTTATTTTCCATAATATTCATCTAATTTTTCTAAAAATATTTTTTCTACCTTCTTATGAGGTACGTTGTTGTTAAGAATTTCAATATCTGCCTCTGCATAAAAAGATTCTCGCTTTTTTAGTAAATTCAGCAATATATCTCTTTTATCCCCTTTTTCTAACAAGGGTCTTTTATTATTACCTGAAACCCTTTGCAGCAAGACATCTATATCAGCCTTAATCCATACAGAAATAGCCATTTCCTTAACAAGAGAGCGGACTTTATCACTAATAAAAGCTCCGCCTCCAAATGCAATTATACACTGACTATTTGATTCCAAAAGCTCCTTGATAACTTCATATTCCCGATTCCTGAAATATTCTTCACCTTTGTATTCAAAAACATCACCAACAGCCATTTTTTCTTGTTCTTCAATAACATGGTCGGAATCAAAAAAAGGCACATCTAAGCTTTTCGCAATTTTTTTGCCAAAGGAGGTTTTACCAGCTCCCATGATCCCAACGAAAATAATAGGCTTGTTAATTTTCAACATTCGATAAAAAATATAATATTATAATGGATAGAAATATATAATCATTTGCATTATACATTCTTTTCACTAAAATACAGTACTATTTTAATATGGAAGAGAAAATGTCGAAAAAAAATAATGTCCAAAAGAGAACATTAAGAAGTATGATACTTATTGTTATTTTAATTATAGCTTCAATAATAATATTCTTATCTTTTCAAGATATCCGCCCAGACCAAAAAGAAAGAAGCGTTAGTATAGAGCATGAAGCTCTTGAATAAATTTCTTAGGTTAAATAATGCGAGATGATCAAGTTGAATCCTTTATAGAAATGATGCTTGTCGAAAGAGGAGCAAGCAAGAACACTCTAGAAGCATATGAAAGAGATTTAAACGACTTCAAACATTTCATTAAAAGTAAATTCCCTAACACTGACTTAAAAGATGCTACAAAAGACCATATTGAAGCATTTTTAGTAAATTTAGGGAGGTTGAAAATTGCTGACTCGACAATTTCAAGAAAATTATCAGCTATAAAACAATTCTACTATTTCCTAATTAGCGACAACGAAATCAAGATTGATCCCAGTACGCACGTAACGGTATCTGTATCTTCATCTAAAGTACCAAAATTCCTTACTGAAGATGAAATAGAGTTATTACTTAACTCGTCAAAATCCGATAAAAGCAAAACTGGAAAACGTCTTTCAGCCTTACTGGAAATATTATACGCCTCAGGACTCAGAGTTAGTGAATTAGTTAGCCTAAAGAAATCATCTATACAATCCACCCATACAGATAAACAAAAAATCTTTTATTTAAAAGTTACTGGCAAGGGAAACAAAGAACGAATTGTTCCATTAAATGATAGTGCCGTTGACTCTATAGATAATCATATAGAAGCAATGAATGAAAATGAAAGATTATCTGAATATTTATTTCCATCTGGTGGAAAAGTTAAACATCTAAGCCGACAAAGACTTGGACAGATCCTAAAAGAACTTGCATTTAATACAGGCATAAATCCAGAGAAGATATCTCCTCATATAATTCGCCATTCATTTGCTAGCCACTTACTAAACAGAGGTATTGACCTCCGCACGTTACAAACGATGCTAGGACACGAAGATATTTCAACAACCCAAATTTATACCCATATCCCTAGTGAAAAACTAATAAAAGAGCTAAACGAAAAACATCCTTTGGCGAAGAAAAAAATTCGTGAACTATAAAATATTTATAGCTATATTCTAATGATTCAGAAGTTTCTACTCGACTTGACATTGTTATTGTTTTAAAGGAAGATCAGTAAATTATAAATATCTATATTTCTAAAAAAGGGCAAACCAAATGAAATTACAAGGGCCGGAATTATCACCGCAATCAGGAAATAAACCCAAGCAATTGGTTATATTTTTACATGGATACGGTTCTAATGGCGATGATTTGATTTCACTCTCCCCAGAATACAAAGATATTCTACCAGATGCCCATTTCATATCTCCAAATGCTCCATATAAATGTGAGATGTCCCCCCCCATGATAAATAATTCTTTTCAATGGTTTTCACTAATCAGCCACGACCCTGTCGATATGTACGAAGGAGCAATTAGTGCATCCCAAATATTAAATGATTTCATTGACGAACAGTTAGAACGGTTTGATCTTTCAGAAAAGGACCTAACATTAATTGGATTCTCACAGGGAACAATGATGAGCTTGCATGTAGGCTTAAGAAGAGAAAAACAACTAGCTGGTATTTTGGGTTATTCTGGCTCTCTACTTGAGGCAGAACCGCTAGAAGATCATATAAAATCAAAACCTCCTATTTGCCTTGTTCATGGAATAATAGATCCAATCGTACCCTTTATATCGATGTCCAATGCCGAGAACACTCTAGAAAAATTATCAGTAGATATAGAAACTCATGCCAGACCAATGCTAGCTCATGGAATAGATTTTGATGGCATAAAAATTGGCAGAAAATTCTTAAAGAAAATATATAAAATTACGTAGGTTAACAGAATATATTTTCTATAGATCGAGCATAATCCAGATATAGATTTATGGACGAAATACCATTAGATAAAATATTACCATAACTGCTGGAAAGGTAACTGCACCTAGCATTACCCACCATTTTTCATATTGCCAATATTTTTTAGGCAATTCCGTATTATTTTCATAAGAATATTTAGCCATATCTCGCATTTTTAATTGCAGAAAAACTACAATTATCCAGCATATTCCCGAAAAAACAAACAATGAGATTGCGTATAATAACCATTCATCACGATAATTATGACCTTGCACATTAACCAATAGAACCCCAGTTAACAACTGAACTATTATTGCAGGTGTAGTAAATAGCCAATCTGCCACGACAACATGTTTTGTAGCAAAGTAGATACCATCAATTTTCTTATTCCTATTCGCAACAAACATATAGAAAGCACTCCCTACCCCTGTACCAAACAGGATTGTTGAACTAATTATATGAATCCATTTCAGAAAAAGATATTCCATATTAACAATTTATTGCTTAATATAATTAAAACCTACCAAACTTATAGAAGTTAAATATATTTAATGAAAGATAAAATATTAATACTCGGTGGATACGGGAATTTTGGAAAATTGATCTCCAAGTCTTTAGCTAGAAGCAATATTGATATAATTATAGCTGGCAGAAATATAGAAAAGGCTACCAAGCAAAAAGACCATATCATAAATAGCCACCCCAATAGTAATGTAGAGATATCAATATTTGATGCCGAAAAAGAAATTGATTTACAACTTGCTATTTTATCTCCAAAAGTCGTGATTAATACATGTGGACCATTTCAAGAAACTGATTATAAAATTGCGGAATCGTGTATTAAACACAAAATTCATTATATTGATTTATCAGATGGTCGAGATTACGTAACTGGTATTACAGAACTTAATACAGCTGCAAAACATAATAATGTACAGATCGTTAGCGGAGCAAGCACCGTCCCTGCCTTGTCTTCTGCTGTATTAGAACATTTTAAAGATGATTTTAGTGAAATCGACTCTATGAAATTTGGCATAACACCAGGAGCAAAAGCACCACGAGGACTTGCAACGACCAAAGCAATATTAGGATATACGGGTAGAAAACTTAAGCCCTGCATAGGACAATCTAAAAATAGATATGGGTGGCAAGACATGTATAAACAAAACTACCCAGAAATTGGTAATAGATGGATGGCAAATTGCGATATACCTGATTTAGATTTATTACCAGAAAAGTATGGAATAAAAAATATAAAATTTTCTGCTGGAATGGAAAGCAAATTACTACATTTCTTGATATGGTTGATCTCTTGGATGGTTAGAATTGGACTACCAATTAAATTAGAAAAGTATTCTTCATTTTTTCTTCGAGTAAGTAAACTTTTTGACTTTCTTGGAACAGATGCAGGCGGAATGCATGTCATCATCAAAGGAAAGGGTAAAAATGATAACGACTTAGAAACAAAATGGTTTATTATTGCCAAAAGTGGTGATGGCCCAAATATACCAACTATTCCATCAATTATACTAGCTAAGAAGCTGATAAATAATAATTATTACGAATCAGGAGCGATACCTTGTGTCGCTATGATTAGCCTTAACGAATATATAAATGAATTAAATGAATTTGATGTAGAAACATACACTCTATAAATAGACGCAATTTTTATATATTAAATCTATATCATAAATATTACATGTAATTATAAAGAAAAGAAAAATCCAAAAAGATAATATTAATTATTTTGTGATAAAACTTAAATACTATATTTTCTATACAAACATTTATTGTATTTAGGAAAGATTATATGAATGATTCACCTATAGATCTTGAGAATTTAAGGAAAATAACTGGTGGTGATAAAGATATTGAAGATTTATTACTCGAAGAGTTTATATCTTCTTCTAACAAACTTATTACGGAACTTAAAGAAAACTACGAAAATGAGAATTATAAAGACCTTAAAGTCTCACTACATTCACTAAGAGGTATTTGCATGAACCTTAATGCAGATCACCTAGTAGAACTATGTCAAGCTATTGAAAAAGAAGAAATAGAGGTTTTAGAAAAAGTTGACAACTTTATTGAAGGAGTTATTGAAGAGCACCTAAAAATAACTTCTTACATAAGAGATAACTATTTAAAATAAACTATCTAAACTTAAATAGAATTCATTCTATTTTCTGTGGAAATAACACATGAATCTAATAACAAAGATATTTCTACCAGTCGTTACACTTTCTTTACTATTGGCAGTGTACACTTATTTTGTTTGGATACCTAAATCAATAGACTCCTATATTGATAAATATATAGAAAATGAAAAAATTCATTTAAAATCTACATCTGAAGCAATCGTTCCATATTTAATAAGTAACAACTTAGCTAATATATATAGATATCTGGATCAACTAAGAGAAAATCATGATGAATGGAAACATATAATAATTTATAGCGAAAGTAATAAGCTTCTTTATCCATTTGATGAAATAAAACAATCCGAGATACGTGAAGAATACACAAAAATTAGCAATGAAATTACAGTAGATAGAACAAAGATAGCTGAAATTTCGCTATATTTTGATAAAACTTATGAACTTCAGGTCCTAAATAAAGCATATTTAGCATTTTGGATAATCGTAACTACTATATTTTTTATATATTCACTTACCGGCATATCCATATATTACTATGTTATAGTTCCTATTAAAAAGCTCAATATCATTACAGAAGATTTTCCTAATAGCAAAGAGAAAGTCGATTTTACAAAAGCTTACAATGATGAAATATCAATTTTAATGAGATCTTTTGGTAGCATGAACGATAAAATCACTAATATTTTAAATGATACTAGTGAAGCCAAAATTAAGTTCGAACATATTATGGACTCTATATTAGATGGTATAATTATTTCTGATAAAAAAGGAATTATTTTATCTTGTAATAATTCAGTAGAGACTATGCTTGGCTTTAAAGAAGAAGACATTATAGGTAGTAATGTAAACATGTTTATCCCACCGTCTTCTATAAAAAAGAATCATAACAAACTAATACCAAAATATGACAAATTTAAAGATAGCTTAAGAACTGGATATGGAAGATCCATTTTTGCACAAAAGAAAAATGGAACTATTTTGCCTGTGCATCTTTCCATAAATAAAATCGAATTTAAAGATGATATTGCATTTATCTCAATTATTCACGATACTTCCAACCAGAAACAAATAGAGCTAGAACTACTAGAAAACCTTAAAGTAATGAAAAAAGTAGAACTAGAAGCCATTAGAGCTAGATTGGAAGCCGAGAATGCTAATAAATCAAAAACTGACTTCCTAGCCAATATGAGCCATGAAATAAGAACTCCTATGAATGGAATTTTAGGAATGGTTGAACTGTTATTTGATACAAAGCTAACTGATGAACAGAAAAAGATTTCCAATGCCGTTTCAAAATCTGCTCAAAATCTTATGGACATAATTAATGACATACTTGATTTCTCTAAGATTGAGGCTGGTAAATTCAACCTCGTACCTATAGAATTTAACCTTTATGAAACTATAAAAGAATTGCTTGATGTACTTCTAATATCTGCTATTGAAAAAGATATTAAAATAATAACAAGAATAGATAAAGACATCCCAGAATTTGTTATTTGCGACCAAATACGTGTAAGGCAGTTAATATTCAATATTGTCGGAAATGCTATTAAATTTACAAAGGAAGGCCACGTATTTCTAACTGTGTCTCGAGCTGAAGACACGGGGGAAGATCTTAAGTTAATTTTCAAGATTCAAGATACTGGTATCGGAATACCACATGATAAAACTGAATATATATTTGAAAAATTCTCTCAAGCGGAGGAGTCTACAGTAAGAAACTTTGGTGGAACAGGCTTAGGTCTTGCCATTTGCAAAAAAATTGTTACTTTAATGAATGGTACAATTAAAGCAGAAAGCGTTCTGGGACAAGGCTCTGTATTTACATTTGATATCACTGTAGAAAAGTCATCTAAGAAAATTGAAACACCAAATAATAATCTCGATGATTATGAATTAGATAACATAAACATACTTACAATTAATGATTATGAACCTGAGGATCAAGTACTAAGTAGCTACCTTTGTAATAGCAAGATCAAACACAACTCTTGCTCAACCATAAAAGATGCGTTCAAAACTATAAATAAATCATACTCGGATAAAAAACCATATGATATATGCATTTTAAATATAGATTTAAGACAAGAGAATGAGGAAATAAATACTTTTTGCAATAAAATATCTTCTGATAAAGAAATTGATAAAACAAAATTAATATTCTTATCTCATGGAAACCAGTTTCATAAAGATAATAAACCACTAAAAAGCAAAGCTGCTGCAATAATTAGAAAGCCATATTCTAATATTACACTGGAGGAAGTAATAAAATTAATAAATTATAACCTATATAAACCAGTAAATAATCTACCACTAATGGTTTCAGGAGCAGTAATTAATCATGATTACTATACAAATAACAACCAAACTGTTGACAAGAATACCAACTTAAAAGGTCTAAATATATTATCAGTTGATGACATAAAAATGAATCTTTTACTTGTTAGCAAAATTCTTGAAAAAAGCGGATGTATAGTAGATTCGTCTCTAGATGGAGCTGAAGCACTAGAAAAATATATGAATAATAGATATGACTTAATCTTTATGGATTGCCAGATGCCAAAAATGGATGGCTATGAAGCTACAAAAAAGATACTGGAATTTGAAAAAGAAAATAAACTGCAACATACTCCTATTGTGGCACTTACAGCCAGCGCAATGAGAGGAGATAGAGAAAAATGCCTAAAAGCTGGCTTTGATGACTATGTTAATAAGCCAATAAAAAGTACAGACCTTATAGTAATGATTGAAAAATGGGTAAATATTGCTAAATAAAAATATACCTAATACGATTCTATATTTCTACACCAAGCATTTTGGCTACTGTAAAGATATCCTTGTCACCCCTACCACATAAATTCATTACCATAATATGATCACTAGGTAACTTTCCTGCTTCCCTAATTACATATGCTAATGCATGACTAGGTTCAAGTGCAGGCAAAATACCTTCAACTTTTGCCAATGTTTGAAAGGCTTCTAAAGCTTCACTATCAGTTGCAGACTCATATTTTACACGCTTGATGTCATTCAATAGAGAATGCTCAGGTCCAATACCGGGGTAATCAAGACCAGCAGAAATCGAGCTGGTTTCTAAAATTTGTCCGTCATCATCTTGCAATATGTATGTTTTATTTCCGTGCAAAACTCCAACTTCACCCTTTGCTATTGATGCAGCAGTTTTATCTGTTTCGACTCCCTCTCCTGCTGCTTCCACAGCAATCATAGAAATATCTTTATCATTGATAAAGTCTGAAAACAATCCAAGAGCATTTGAACCGCCACCAATACAGGCGACAAGACTATCTGGTAGCCTTCCTTCTAATTCAAGCATTTGTTCTCTAACTTCCTTACCGATTACAGCTTGAAAATCTCTTACCATCATTGGAAAAGGATGCGGCCCTGCGGCAGTACCGATTAGATAATATGTATCATCAACATTACTCACCCAATCTCGCATTGCTTCATTCATTGCATCTTTTAAGGTTCTCGACCCTGAATCAACAGCTCTTACTTCCGCACCAAGCAACTTCATACGAAATACATTAGGTTTTTGTCTTTCGTAATCTTTAGCACCCATAAATATCGTACATTTCATGCCAAATAATGCACAAACAGTAGCCGTAGCAACGCCGTGTTGACCAGCTCCAGTTTCAGCTATAATACGCTTCCTACCCATTCTTTCAGCTAGAATTATTTGCCCTAAGCAATGATTGATTTTATGAGCGCCAGTATGGTTTAATTCATCACGCTTAAAATATATTTTTGCGCCACCAATATGTTTAGTTAAATTTTCAGCAAAATATAATGGACTTGGTCTACCAGCATAATATTTCAGAAGATAGTCTAATCTGCTTTGAAATTCTGGATCATTTTTAGCTTTTTCATACTCTTTTTGAACTTCTAAAATCAATGGCATAAGAGTTTCTGCAACGTAACGACCGCCATATTGTTCAAAATGACCATTTTCATCTGGGTAAGAATATTTTATATCATTCATGCTTCTATTTTCTCTATTTCAGTTAATAACTGACGAATTTTAATTATATCTTTTACACCTGCCGATGATTCCACACCAGAGGAGACATCAACCATTTTAATACCTGTTTTACTAACAGCTTCTGATACATTATTTATGTCTATTCCGCCAGAAAGAAATACAGGAATTTCAAAATCAATTCCTTTTAGTATATTCCAGTTGAACGAAACTCCATTTCCTCCTGGTAAATTAGAGTCTTTTGGAGGCTTCGCATCAAATAAAAATATATTTGCTACATCTATATATTTCAGCGACGATATCACTTCTTCTCTATTTGAAACAGAAAATGCCTTAATTACTGGTATTCCAAAATTAATTTTAATATCCTCAACCCTGTCTATAGTTTCATTTCCGTGAAGTTGTATATAATCTGGTGTAAAATCTTTTAAAATTTCACCTATATATTCATCAGTTGGGTTAACCATAACCGCAACTTTGATTACCGACCTTGATAACTCTTTTGCTATTTCATTTGCTTTTTTAGGCAGAACATATCTTGGGGATTTTTGAAAGAAAATAAATCCGACATAGGCCGCACCACATTCTTCTGCAACAAGGGCTGATTCAGAATCCTTCAACCCACAAATTTTTGTAAATATTGTCACTAAAAATTATTCCTTCTTATTTTGGGCTGTAAGCATATCATTATTTATATGAATACCAGATATCTCATTTTTTAAAGCACTGATTTCCTTATTCTTACTTCTTTTAACAAAGTGGTTTTTAACTTTAGACTTCATGGAGAATAGGCTAGACAGAATAATACCAATAACTATATTTCCAAAGAAAATTACATATAAAGGTACATTTATCGTTAGGTCGGAAATCGGCATAGACAGCTCTACATCATTTCTATTTGCCATCGCGAAAATTACTAGAGTTGTGGATATGAAAAAAAATATTAACCATTTTAGTATTTTAAACATATTGCCCCCTTATAACTTATGAATACTAAAGAATTATTACTACCTGTTTTACATGGCATGATTCGTTTTAAGAATAGATGGTTTGTAATATAAATCCTAATTTTATTCTAAAATAGATTAAGAATATACCCTAGTTATGATCTACACTTTCCTTTAATTCTTTACCTGCACGGAAGTAAACAGAATTCCTTGCACCTAAATCTACTACTTCACCCGTTCTAGGGTTTCTAGCTTTTCTAGATTTTCTTTCTCTAACTGTAAAAGACCCAAAACCTCTTAATTCAACCCTTCCACCTTGTTCAAGTGTGTTTGAAATTTCATCAAAAATAGTCTCAACTATAATAGTTGCATCTCTCAAGTTAATAGTAGAATATTTGTCACTTATTCTTTTTATCAATTCAGATTTTGTCATTATCAACTCTTTTCATAATAATATATATACTCTCTCAGCAATTCTTATATCACTATTTTACCAAATAGACAACAATCCATTATTATAAAATTCTTTCTGTATCAGAGAGTTATCTCCCAATATGCTACCAAACAGCTCTAAGAAGAGGTTTCTTTTACGATGAATAGTAACTTCATGGACAGGAGTTTTATCAGATATTTGCTTATTTTCCTGTAACCATTTCACCGCTTCTTTCTCGCCACCAATACTATCAACAAGTCCATTTTTAGAAGCTTGTAGACCAGTATAAATACGTCCATCAGCTAATTTTACCACTTCTTCCCTGCTTAATTTTCTATGTTTTGCAACAATATCTACAAAAACATCATAGAAATCATTAATAGATTCCTGAAATACAGTTCTAACTTCTGGCGACATCTTAACATAAGGAGAAGGCTCTCCTTTCATATTACCAGTCCTAATAAGGTCAACATTATAACCCACTTTCTCAGCTATTTTACCAAAATTCGGAGCTTTCATTATTACCCCAATTGAACCAGTCAGGCTTGCTTTCCTTGCAAATATCCTATCTGAAGGCATGGAAAGTAAATATGCTGCTGAAGCTGCTAAAGTTCCATAAGTAGATATTAAAGGCTTTTCTTTTTGGAGATCAACAAGAGTTTCATAATAAACCTCTCCGCCAACAGTAGTTCCACCTGGACTATTAATATCCAGAATAACTGCCTTTACATTTTTATCTTTCTTTAATTTTTCTATGGCTTTGATAAATTCTTTATTATCCAGTATCATTCCTGTAATAGGAACTCTTGCTATGTAATTTCCAGCAGGTATAGAATTTAAGAAGCCAGCATTGTCTTTTAAAAAAAAGAAAGCCAGCAATAGAGCCGCAAATATTATTGCCAAAAATCTCCACAGTCTAAGACGATTTTTAAGTCTTATTCTATCGAGTAGAACATCAGCATTTATTGCCATTGCAGCCCTCTAATATAAATTGATAATAGTGTTTCTAATTACTCAGTAGTTTATATTTTCATATAAAGCATATCAAGTAAAAAGAAACACTATCTAAAACGTAAAATTATTTTTTACCTTCTTCAGCTTCTTTCTTCGCGCTATCAAGAGCAACACCAAGAATTCCACCAAGACTAGCCCCACTATCAGCAGAACCGAATTGTTCAATTGCTTTTTTCTGTTCATCAACTTCTAAAGCTTTGATTGATAGTTTAACTTGACGTGAATCATTATCAACACCAATAACTTTAGCATCAATTCTGTCACCTACTGAGAATCTATCAGGTCTGCATTCGATTCTATCTCTAGAGATATCACCTTTCTTGATGAATGATTTAAGATCTTCAGTAATCTCAACTTCGATACCTGAATCATTAACGCCAGAAACTACAACAGTTTTAACGTCACCTTTCTTACAGCTATCAAGAATTTCAGAGAATGGATCGTTTGATAATTGCTTAACACCAAGACCAATACGCTCTTTCTCATGATCAACTTCAAGAACCTTAACAGTTATATCATCACCTCTTTTGTAGTTTTTGATAACTTCACTGTTATTTTTGTCCCAACTTAGATCAGAGATATGTACAAGACCATCTACTTGACCAAGAAGACCAACAAAAAGACCAAACTCAGTAACAGATTTGATTTTACCTTCAAGAACTGCACCAGGCTTGTTATTATTTTCAAACTCGACCCAAGGATTAGCTTCACATTGCTTCATACCAAGACTTAGACGATGCTTCTCAGGATCAACAGAAAGTACAACAACTTCAACTTCTTGACTTGTTGAAACCATTTTACTTGGGTGAAGATTTTTTCTAGTCCAACTCATTTCTGATACATGAACAAGACCTTCGATACCCGGTTGTAATTCAACAAAAGCACCATATTCTGTGATATTAGTAACGTGACCTTTATATTTCTCACCAACAACACATTGCTTCTCGATTTTCTCCCAAGGAGAATCTTCAAGCTGCTTAAGACCTAGAGAAATTCTTTGTTTCTCACTGTCAAAATTGATAACTTTAACTTTTATTGTTTCACCTAAAGTCAATATTTCTGATGGGTGATTGATTCTTTTCCAAGATATATCAGTGACGTGAAGAAGACCATCAATAGCACCAAGATCAATAAACGCACCATAATCAGTGATGTTTTTAACGACACCTTCAATTATGCTACCATTTTCAATATTAGATAATGCATCAGCTCTTTCCGCAGATCTTTCTTCTTCTAGGATTGCTCTTCTAGAAACAACAATATTTCCTCTGATCTTATCCATTTTTAAGATTTGGAAAGGTTGAGAAATATTCATTAATGGAGAGATATCTTTAACTGGACGAACATCAACTTGACTTCCTGGTAAGAAAGCAATTGCTCCAGCAAGATCAACCGTGAACCCACCCTTAACATGTCCGAAGATGATACCATCAACATTTTCACCTTTAGCATGAACTTTCTCAAGCCTATCCCATGCTTCTTCTCTAAGTGCTTTTTCTCTACTGATAGATGCTTCACTTCTTGAATTTTCTACTCTGTCCAAGAAAACTTCAATTACATCACCAGATTTTATTTTTTGTTGCTCTACAATTGGGAAATCTCTCAGAGGAATACGTCCTTCTGCTTTAAATCCAATATCAACAATTACGTTATCTCTTTCTATATTTAAAATAGTACCTTTTATAACGCTACCTTCTTTAGGAGAATTACTAACACTATTAAAAATTTCTTCAAATGATTCGCCCGTAGAAAACGGATTTTCTAATTCTTTTATTATACGCTGTTTAGCCATGATTTTATTCCTAGATATGACAAGATTATTAGATCAATCTTATCATTATGTTATTCAGTCACTTCAACCAAATTTTGATTTAAAAAAACGAAAATTCCACTGTTTAAAATAACTTACCTAAGCGGGAATAGTTATCTGTCAGAAGTATCAGATAAAATTATCGACATTACTTTATTATAAACTTTTTCCATACTTAAAGACGTTGTATCAATATGTACGGAATCATCTGCAGGAGTTAAAGGCGAGATAGCTTTTTCTGTATCTCTTCTATCTCGATTCTTCAAATCTTCCAGAATGTCAGCATATATAATGCTATCATCATGTTTTTGCAACTCTTTATATCGTCTTTCTGCCCTTTTTTCGACATCTGCCGTAATAAAAAACTTAAAATCAGCATCAGGGCATATAACTGTACCAATATCGCGCCCATCTAAAACCGCTCCTACACTGCTATTTGCAACATTTCTCTGGAAATCTAATAGTGAACTTCTGACCTCAGGAATTGAAGAAACATAAGATGCCGCCCTCGCTACATTTTCTGTCAGCAATTTATCATTATCTAGCTCTTCTACCGCGATATTTTTTGATATATCATGAGCGTCTTTTCTAGCATCATCAGAATTTTCTATAAGATCATCGATTCCATATTTTCCATTTAGAAATTTATAACCAACGACACGATATAACTTTCCAGTATCAAGATATTTTAACCCAAGATCTTTTGCGATTCTACGACCAAGAGTTCCTTTCCCTGAAGCACCAGGCCCATCAAGAGCTATCACTATTTTTTTGTTATCTCCCGATTTCAATTTTAGCCCCGCAATTATTCATAATATCAATAAAATCAGGAAAACTTGTTGCTATCATTGCATAATCGTCAATTTCCACTTTTTCATCAGCAACCATACCAAGCACTAAAAATGACATTGCAATTCTATGATCCATAAAGGTCTCTATCATAGCACCACCCTTGACTTTTCCACCTGTAACAGATATTGAATCATCAGTATAATCTAACTTTACTCCACAAGATTTAAGACCATTAATGATTGATGCCATTCTATCACTTTCTTTTACTTTCAATTCTTCGATTCCATTCATTACAGTAGTACCTTCAGCAACAGAAGCTGCAATTGATAATATTGGATATTCATCGATCATAGATGGCGCTCTTGCAGCAGGAACACTAACGCCCTTTAATTTACTTGATTTAATAATCAGATCAGCAATTTTTTCACCAGCACTATCCCTTTGATTTATAATTTGAATATCTCCACCCATTTCAATCAATGTATGAATAAGACCAATTCTGGTTTCATTCATAAGTATATTCTCAATCAGGATTTCACTATTAGGAACTATCAATGCAGCTACAATCATAAAAGCTGCAGAAGAAGGATCAGAAGGAACCATAAAATCTCTTGCTATCAACTCTTTTTGCCCTAAGACAGAAGAAACATATACCCCTTCTTTTTCTTCAATATCTATATCTGCACCAATATATTTAAGCATTAACTCAGAATGATCCCTTGTTTTTTGCTTTTCAATAACGGATGTTTTTCCTGCTATATTTAACCCTGCAAGTAATATGCATGATTTCAACTGAGCTGATGCCACAGGTGATTCATAAGTTATAGGAGCAAGATTATCATTACCCCTTACCTTTATTGGTAGCTTTCCATCATTGGATTTTATTGTAACACCCATTTGCGTTAAAGGAGTTATAACCCTGCCCATTGGTCTTTTTTTAAGGCTTTCATCACCTGTAAACTCTACTTCGAAATCATATGTTGCCAGCAGCCCCATTAACAACCTTACCCCCGTACCTGAATTACCAACATCAAGAACTTTTGATGGTTTTTGTAACCCGCCTACGCCAACACCTTCAACATACCACTTGTCGTCACGCCTTTCAATAAAAACGCCACATTCTTTAAGAGCTTCTGCCGTGTTTATTACATCTTCTCCCTCAAGCATACCCGTTATATATGTTCTCCCTATTGCTTGTGATGCAAGTATAAGAGAACGATGCGATATAGATTTATCGCCAGGCACTATTATTTTTCCATTAAATGAATTTATTTTTGAAGAATAAGTAATTGTATTTTTCATGTATTAAGCTGCTATAGATTTAAGAGATAGCTATTACTATAGAAACATACATAAATGTCAATAATGTAAATGGCAATATTCACCTATTGAAGTTCAATAGATATATAATACTAATAAGCTATATTAATGGAATGTATTTATCAGTAAGATATTACATTTTTATGAAATCCTTAAAAAGATTTCCACTTCATACCACCTAAAATATAGGTAACTTTTTCTTCTTCATTAACAAATGGAAGTAATATTTGTCTATATTTTATTAACATTTGGTTTGAGTTTGTAAATTCACCATTATCCTTTACTGGCTCTTTTCTACTCATTGCCTCATCAAATTTTTCAACAGTTCTATGGGATGCAGTAGAGATAAGACCTTCAATTCCTGATGCAGCATCTTCTCCATAAGCCTCAATTAAGTTCTCACCAAGATACTCATATTTGTAACCTCTATTTTCAGTAATAAGAGCTAGAAAACAATTATCCCAAATATCAGCTATTTTTGTATTATCTATCTCACTTTCATGTGGTAAAGTATCACCATCAGTTAAACTATTCCAATATTCAACTAATCTATCTTCAAGCCTTTTATATTTTTCCACAATATCCCCTATTTATAATCAGAGTTGTATCAACTATTTTTTTCAAGAATATGACCAACCAAATACAAAGAACCACAAATTAGAATGTTGTTATTATATTCTCTAAAATCATCTCTACTTATTATATCGTTTAAAGCACCTTCTACCGAGGAGCATGCAACTGAACAATTAACATAATTTTTAGTTATTTCATACAAATCATTAGCATTATATGATTTTTCTTCATTTGGTATAGCAACATTGTAACATGTAGATAGCAAATCTCCTTCCTCATTATTAATAGTAATATTTTTAATGAAGCCTTCAGCATCTTTATCTTCAAGCATAGCGAGAATTACATGCCATTTTTTGGATTTATCTCTTAATATCTCATTATTAATAATTGATGCTGCAGCAACATTATGGCCACCATCAATAAATAGCTGATAATTATCAGGTAGCTTATCTACTAAATCTCCCGAAAGAAGCCTTTGGAATCTCCCTCTCCATACTGCATTCCCCAATCCATTTTTGATGTTGTCTTCAGACACATTTACATTTTCAAGATTCTTTACAGCACATACTGCGGTGGCAGCATTTATTCGCTGGAAATCGCCCTTCAAACCGAGCTGAATATTTTCATATTCTAGATCATTAGCGATAAATAAATCAGATTCATTATTTTTAACCGTATTTTTAATAACTTCAAGAACCTCATTTTCCTGAAAAGAACTAATACAATTGACCTTACTTTTAATAATTCCACACTTCTCATAAGCAATTTTTGTAAGACTATCACCTAGGAAATCCTGATGATCCATAGATATTGGCGTTAGAATAGTCTGAACTGGATTATCGATAACATTTGTTGAGTCTAGCCTTCCACCAAGCCCTGTCTCCAATAATACGAAATCAGCTTGAGTTTCTGAGAATGCCAAAAATGCAGCAACTGTTATACCCTCAAAGAAAGTAATTTTATCATCTCCATTAGCTTCTCGACATCGTTCCAAGACATCGAATAAATGCTCATCACTTATTTCGTTACCAGCAAGAATAATCCTCTCATTAAAATTAACTAAATTTGGAGAAGTATATATATGATTTTTATATCCTGCATCTCGCAATATAGAATCTACAAAAGCAATGGTAGACCCTTTGCCATTTGTTCCTGCAACATGTATTACAGGTGGAATTTTAAGATGTGGATTGCCTAATTTATCAAGCAATTTATATACTCTAGATAATCCAAGATCTATATCCCTATAGCCGATGGGATTAGGCCAATGTGGCATTTTCATATAATTATTTATTTTTACTGTTATATTGAACCAAAGAAATTTCATCGCCTTCAATTTGCGCCTTTCTTTCAATAGTCTGTTTAATTTCTTTTTCTTTTTTATCAAGCAAAATTTCGTATTTTTTTAACTCCATAAAAAAATCTTTAATTTCCTCTTCTATTTCTTCAGACTGCTGCATAAGCATCCTAATTGCCGCTTGTAAATTTTGCTTTTTCATTTTCACAGATGCTGCAAAATTGTTAAACATATGCCTAGCCTCAAATGACTCCATGGAAATTTCTTGCTCTTTTTGTAACGTTTCATCAAGCTGAACAATTTCATCTTCAAGACTATCTATTTTTTCCAAAACAATATTAAGATTATTTCTTCTTATATCTAATTCTTGCTTAGAAAGCTTTATTAATGTTTTTAGAGTTTTCGTCATTTAAAAAGCTTTACCCAATGATGTTTTGATAAATATTCTAAACATTACGCTTGAGGCCTTACCTGCGTTAATATTTTACCTAATTTTGCGTAGCATTCATTAAAATTATTCTTTTCGTCCACTCTTTGCGATAGAAATTCTTCCAAAGCATCATTATAGAAAATAGCATCGTCCACCGTTGTATCTGAGCCTTTCCTATACGCCCCTAGCCTTATAAGCTCAGCCATATCATTGTAAACAGAAAGATATTTCCTTGCCTTACTCACCAACTGATTTTGCTGCTCATCATTACATGCAGGCAATGTTCTAGATACACTCCTAAGAACATTAATAGCAGGATAGCGACCACGCTCAGCAATTTCTCTATCTAAAACAATATGTCCATCTAAAATACCACGAACAGCATCAGATATTGGCTCATTATGATCATCACCCTCTACTAGCACAGTAAATAATCCCGTTATATACCCCTGACCAACCCCAGGCCCCGCTCTCTCGAGCAACTTAGGCAATTCAACAAAAACCGTAGGAGTATATCCTTTAGTTGCTGGCGGCTCTCCAGCAGAAAGACCTATCTCTCTTTGCGCCATTGCAAATCTGGTAACAGAATCCATAAGACATAAAACATTCTGCCCCTGATCTCTAAAATATTCAGCAATGGTCATTGTGGTATATGCCGCCTGTCGCCTCATAAGTGCAGATTCATCAGAAGTAGCCGCCACAATAACAGCAGTCTTCAACCCTTCTTCTCCCAAATATTCATGAACAAACTCATATAACTCCCTACCCCTCTCTCCAATTAGCCCTATAACTTTTACATCAGCCTCAGAATACTTAGTAAGCATAGATATAAGCATGGACTTACCAACACCAGAGCCAGCAAAAATTCCCAGCCTCTGACCACGACAACATGTAGTAAATGTGTTTATCGCCCTCACACCCATATCGAACTTACCCCTTACAGGCTGCCTCTTATGTGCAGGAGGTGGAGACGATTTAAGGAAATATGGCTGATCTCCTTTACCAAGAAGACCTTTCTCATCAACGGCATCACCCAGAGCATTTATAATTCTTCCCTTCCAACTCATATCAGGATAAAGGACAGACTGAGATTTCTCAAGTAGCACCTTACAGCCAACACCTATAGATTCGATATGATAGAACGGCATCATCAGAGCAGTTTCTTCGTTTAATCCTACTACTTCAGCTAATATTGGATCTTCATTTCGATTAATAATTTCACATCTTGATCCGACGGATACATCATTTTGCAGCCCCCTGCACTCAATAAGTATTCCTGATACCTTAGTAACAAGACCGTATTTTTGATAATCCGCAATAGAATTAATAGAATTTCCCAATTGAGCAATTTTACTATCCATTATTTATACTACCCTTTACAAAACTCTATGCATTATCAATACCATAATATTCATTTCTTTTACTAGGCAAAACTAAAATTATTTAAATAAACAATAATTATAATACTCTAGAATATTAACTATTTATCAATCGCAAAAGGATCAACAGTTGCGCCACTCTTAAATGGATCATAAACCTTTAAATTTTCATGTAATTCTTCGCCTTTTTCTTCTTTAAACTTCTTTTCTTCAAATAAATACGAATTAACAGGCTTAGCTACATCCTCTTCCCTCTTAATAAATTGAGGCTCTACCTGAAGTAAATTCTTTGGAGCAGCAGAATCTTTGCCCTCAAATGGGTTTTTAGATTCAATATCTTCCTGAGTTTTTTCAAAATCATCCTCTTCAATAACAATATTGTCTTCTTCCTCTCCAGGGCTTTCCTCAAAATCTTCTTCATCTTGCTTAAAGATTTCCTTAGCATCACCAGAGTCAGGGTCAATCAATACAGCTTTTGGAGCAGATTTTTTATGTTCTGGCAATACAGATTCTTTTAATAGTAAAATAGTAATCCTATCATTCTCTTCAGAACTAGGGTTTTTATAATTTACGGGATCATTATCTGATTTACCAATTATTTCAGAAAATTGCTCATGCCATACACCTGATGATACAAGAAAATGTCTAGTTTTATTTGCACGATCAATTGAAATTCGCCAATTCGAAAAACTATCAGTACTTTTATTATCTCGATGTGGAATAGAGCTAGTATGACCTGTAATTGATATTGCATTTGGAAGTTTTACCAGCAGATTTGATAACTTAGCTAATGCTTTTTTCAGGTTACTAGTTAATTCAGATGTTCCCTTTACAAACATTTTTTTATTTTCAGTTCCTTGGATTTTTATTTCCAGACCTCTTGGTGTTTCTTCCACAGAAAAATCTTGCGTTTCAGATTCAGATGAAGATTCATTAATAAAATTTTCTAATGCCTCGGCTACTTCTGAATATGTTTTTGAATCCATTTCTTTTTCGTTATCAGAATTCTCACCTATCATTAATATAATTTTTTCAGCATCATCCTGATTCGTAACTACTTCAAATTTCTCAGTAACTTTAACTATCGGTCCTGTTGGAACACCTCCAAATACAATACCCCGATTTGTACTTCTATCAGCACCTATTCCTCTAGATAAAGCTGATTTTCCTCCTCTAAAACCAATACCCATATTCCCCTTAACACCTATTGTAGGAGCAAAGTAATCCGCTAAACCAGCAAGCTGCTCAGCCTCCGTAGCATTCAATAGCCACAAAAGTAAGAAAAAGGCCATCATAGCAGTTACAAAATCGGCATATGCCACTTTCCAAGCACCACCATGATGCCCACCGCCAGATTTTTTAATTTTTTTGATTATTATTGTAGAATCATCAGCCATCAGAACCCACTACAAACCCTCTAAAGAATCTTCAAGTTCCTTAAATGAAGGTTTAACACTAGAAGGAATTGACTTCCTTGCAAACTCAACAGATATAGCTGGAGCATTCCCTTGGACATGAGCTAATATACCTGCCTTAATTACATCATAATATTTACTTTCCAGCTCATTATACTGAGCAACAGCAGAACCTATCGGAGAGAAAATACCATATGACAATAAAATACCAGCAAATGTACCAACAAGAGCAGCACCAATAAGTCCACCAAGAATTTCAGGAGGCTCAGAAATACTTCCCATCGTTACGATTACACCAAGTACAGCAGCAACAATACCGAGGGCAGGAAGTGAATCACCAAATAAAGTAAGTGCATGACCTATATTATGACCATCTTCATGGTGTACATCTAATTCTGCAGTCATCAAATCGTCCATTAGATAATAATTATCGATTCCCATAGTCAGGAGTCTAATATTGTCACAATAAAAATCTACCGCATGGTGATTATTATTAAAAGAAGGGAATTGATTAAAAATATCACTGTTATGAGGATCTTCGATATGCCCTTCTATATCAAGCATACCCTTTGTTTTCATAAGCTTAAATGTAACAAAAAGAAAAGATAATAGATCAACATAATGATCTTTATTATATGGAACCGAGCCCTTAAAAAGTTTTTTAACTCCTGCAACAGAGCCCTTAATAACATTACTTGGATTAGTAATAACAAATGCACCAATAGCTGCACCTACAATTATTAAAAACTCAAGAGGCTGATTTAGAACCTTAGGATCACCATGAGGAAGGTAACCACCTAAAACACTACCAATAACAATAAGAATTCCAATAATTAATTTCATAATCCAACCGAGTTCTCGCAATCACTATAGGAATATATATTGAGAAATATTTATTGTCATTTAAAATATATGATTAGGGTGAATAATATGAAAATTATTTATAAATAGATTAGAATTCCATTTATTCCAGATCAAATAACGTATCAAACTTAGAAACCGAGAAAGCTTTTTCAGGCTGATCCTTAACATTAATTATTTTTATCTTAACTTTATTTTTTTCAGATTGTTCTCTAGCAATTAAGAACATTCCCAAAGCAGCAGAATCAACATAATCAACGCTACCCATATCTAGCACAATTTCGTCAGTTTCTCCATTTTCTATAGATTTAATAACATCCCTAAATATCAAAGTGTCAGCCGCTGTAAATCTTCCTTCCATCTTAAAACTTTTTTTTCTTCCAACTACTTCCTTTATAAGCTCCATAATGTGCTCTCTATATATTAGGTTAATTTACAATTATTGATTGTACAATTTTTTTATCCTATGTCAGCTTTTATTAAACAAATAAATCCATATTAATTATTACTCTCAATAAAGTGGCATAAACAACACTAACTTTCGCCCTCTCCAAAACTCTACTTATATTTCTTTATTATCAATAATACCTGTTACTACACAGTCTCCTCAACTATATAGTGCATTTAAAATACCTAAATCTAGTAATATGAATTAGTTAAACCAGAACATAGTATTACAAGAAACCTTTTCAGAAGCACTATACTGATCTCCTGTTAGACATAGCGTTGTGCCATTAGCATTTTTTGCGTATATATCACCAGACTTTGGCAAACCATCGTCCAACTTAACATCTATTACCTGCGCCTGAGCTGGAGTTAACGCAGCACCATCAAGATTACACATAATAGATTGCCCCTTATGATTACCAAGTTCGATTTGCATAGCCATTGGATGCGAATACCAATCAGCATGAAATGCATTGAAAGCAGCATCTGGCATTTTCGAAGCTGGAACAGTTAAACCAGGGATCCATTCATCAGCAAGATCACCAGTAAAAGTGCCTTTCATCATACCACCAAGAGCTAAATGCTCCCAAAAGAATAATCTCTCTCTCTTCCACCCGCTTATACCCCCTATCAAACCATTACCATTACCATTTTCAGCAACTCCAGGCCAGTAGGATGCAGCATCCCTCATATCACCAGGTAACGCCCCATATCTAACTCTAAAGTTATGAAACGCTGACTCATATTTTTTAACATCTGTATATGTAGATTTTAGTTTTGACGTCTCAACAAGACTAACTGAAAAGATTATAGAACCAACTATCAGACCAATAATTACCAAAACAACCGACAGTTCAACCAAAGTAAAACCACTATTTTTCTTATTTTGCTTAGACACACACATTATTAAACACCCTATATTTATAATAAACACATTGTCATTATAGCACAAAACAAGCATCGTTGCAAATTAGCAACACACTTTACAAGTTTTGCTTATATTATCTTAGTTATTATCCTGAAGGATTATGATCTCATTGCTCTTAGATGCCCCTAGCAACCTGCGAGACTGCTCATCAAGTAAATCTATGTCCAACGACTCAGATGAAAGCATTTTTACCTTATGCCCAAGCTTAATTTTTTTTAACTCGACTCTATCCAAATCTGCAAATGCCACTTTTAGACGCTGCTCAATTTTAACCATTGACTGAACACCCTTATCACCACTTATTAAATGATAAGAAAAATAGAACATAACAGCTATCAGGAAAAGATTTCCCGCAAGTTGCTTTGTCTTTCTTTTATATAGAATAGATAACATTTACCAAAAGATTACCTTAAAAAAACACCATAATCACAGTAATTTTACAATAGAACAAACGTTCCTTCAAGATGTTATATAGATACAAAAATCATAACAACAAATATAGCTTTTTATCAAACTGTAATTTATCATCAATAGATGAATAACTAAAATTTATAGTTACTACACCCTATTTAAAACAAGACTTTCCGGCATATACACCAGCAGAGCCAAGAGACTCCTCAATTCTGATCAATTCATTGTACTTTGCAAGCCTGTCAGAACGAGAAAGTGAACCAGTTTTAATTTGCCCACAATTGGTAGCAACAGCAATATGAGAGATCGTTGTATCTTCCGTTTCACCAGATCTATGAGATAGAACGCTATTATAACCGGCTTTAGTCGCCATATTAACAGCTTCCAATGTCTCGCTTAATGTACCAATCTGATTTACCTTAACCAATAAAGAGTTAGCTCTCCCCGCCTCAATACCTTCTTTTAATATTTTTGGATTAGTAACGAACAAATCATCACCCACAAGCTGTATTTTATCACCAAGTTTATCGGTGATTTTTTTCCAACCATCAAAATCACCTTCAGACATAGCATCTTCAATAGACGAAATTGGGTAGTCATTTATTAAATCTTCATAATAAGCCACCATTTCATCAGATGTTAGAGACTTGCCTTCACCTTTTAATTCATACTTACCATCTTTATAAAATTCTGTAGCAGCGGAATCCAGAGCAATTACCACGTCGTCACCAGCTTTATACCCAGCATCTTTAATTGCACTTAGAACATAATCCAACGCATCTCTTGTGCTAGCAATATCAGGAGCAAAACCACCCTCATCGCCCACACTTGTGCTATAGCCATCCTTCGCCAGATTAGCTTTTAGCGCGTGGAAAATTTCAGCACCTATTCTTACAGCTTCAGTTATAGATTCAGCAGCGACAGGCATAACCATAAACTCTTGAATATCTATAGGGTTATTTGCATGCTCACCGCCATTAATGATATTCATCATAGGAACAGGCAAAACATGAGCATTAATTCCACCAATATATGAAAATAGTGAAATACCAGCACTTGCAGAAGCTGCCTTTGCAACAGCCAAAGATACGCCAAGCATCGCATTAGCACCTAATCTAGCTTTATTTTCAGTTCCATCCAATAGAATTAAAGCCTCATCAATTTCTTTCTGCCAAGAAGCATCCATACCGATAATTGCATCGGCTATTTCCTCATTAACATTTGCAACAGCTTTTAAAACACCCTTGCCATTATATCTATCTTTATCCTTATCTCTTAGCTCTAACGCCTCCAGACTTCCTGTAGATGCACCAGATGGAACAGCAGCTCTACCAACAGAACCATCATCCAAAATAACATCAACCTCTACGGTAGGATTACCTCTACTATCTAAAATCTCTCTTGCATTAATAGCTATAATATCTGACATAACATTCCTGTAAAAATAAAAATATTTGATAAATTTGAAACTCTATCTATCAGCCTTATTTAATTATTCCAAGTATTTTTTAATATGAATTTAATATGAAGATTAAGAACAAGATTATGATATAGCCATTAGCACAGTTTATACTTATGCATTCCCGACCATTTCAGATACTCTATTTATATCCACTCCAATTGCTTTTGCAGCCTTAGACCATTTTTCAAAATTACTCGTATCAAACATCAATTCTGCATCAGATGGAGCTACTAACCAGCTATTTTCATAAATCTCTTTTTCTAATTGACCAGCTTCCCATCCAGCATATCCAAGACTAACTATATATTTTAGAGGCCCTTTTCCTTCCGATATATCCTCTACGATCTCAAGGCTTGATGTCATAGAAATGCCATTTTCATTATCTATAGTATCACCGCTTGTATATTCACTAGTATGAATTACAAATCCTTTTCCAACCTCTACAGGTCCACCAAAATAGATTCCTGCATCATATAAAATATCAGTTCTCGTTATACCAAACTGCTCGGCTATATCCGCAAGAGACGATTGCTCAATTTGCTTATTGATAATCACCCCCATTGCTCCATCTGCGTTATGAGAAACCAAATATATCACTGTTTGATCAAAAAAAGAATCACGAAGATTATTTGTTGATATCAACAACTTATTAGAAAAATATAATTCTTTAGATTTAGTATTGTCAGTCATTATTATCTACTTAATTTTCAGAATAGAAATATTGCAAATCTGAATTACCACATAACTACATTAATATAACTATTTTATTACAAATCTAGATATTAAAACCAGACTTTTTTACACCCTCAATGGCACATTTTTCATCAACATCAGGCAAGTCACCACTTACGCCAACAGCTCCAATTACATCCATATTGTCACCATAGATTAAGACACCTCCAGCAGATGGAATAATATTACCATCAGTAAGAGCGCCAAGTGAAGCAATAAAAGCAGGTCTTTGCTCAGCCATTTCTGCAAATTTACTTGAGTTAATTCCTAAAGATATAGCACCTTTAGCCTTTCCTCTCGCTATATCGAACCTAAGAATTGCAGCATCATCTTCACGCTTATATGCGATTATATGGCCACCGCAGTCAAGAACGACAACACCCATGGGCGCTGCACCATCCTCTCTTGCTTTTGCAATAGCACTATCTATAATTTTCTCAGCATCTTTTAATGATATTTTGGTCATGATATCCCCCTATTTTATTTAATTTTATGTATTTGATAAAATACATATCCTTTATAATATAATATTGAAATATTATTGATTAGTATAGCCTTTTCTAATTTATATTGCATTTTTACATTTTATTAATATAGTGCGACCTCTATTTATACTTATGTTCCTTTAATTTCATTTGGAGAAAAAAATGGAAAACGAACAAGAAATAAAAAAATATAATGTCGCAGTAGTTGGGGCTACAGGAAATGTAGGCAGAGAGCTACTTAATACATTATATGAAAGAAAGTTCCCTGTTGGAGAAGTATTTGCACTTGCATCAAAAAATTCAGTAGGTAAAGAAGTTTCATTTGGCGATGAAAAAATACTAAAGGTACAAGACTTAGCTGAATTTGATTTCAGCCAAGCGGATATTGGACTTTTTTCCCCAGGTGGAAGCGTATCAAAAATTTTCGCGCCAAAAGCTGCAGAAGCTGGTTGCGTAGTAATTGACAACACTTCTGAATTCAGAATGCAAGAAGATGTCCCTCTTGTCGTTCCTGAAGTCAATCCAGATGCCCTTAGCGACTATAAAAAAACAAATATAATAGCCAACCCTAATTGCTCAACAATTCAGATGGTTCAGGTTTTAAAGCCCTTACACGAAAAAGCAAAGGTAAAAAGAGTGGTAGTATCGACTTACCAGTCTGTTTCTGGCGGCGGAAAAGCCGCGATGGATGAACTATACCACCAAACTAAAGGTATATATGCAAATAACTCTATTGAACCTGAAAAATTCACAAAAAGAATTGCATTTAACGTTATACCTCATATCGATGTATTCATGGATGATGGCTTTACTAAAGAAGAATGGAAAATGCGTGTAGAAACAAAAAAAATACTCGATGATAATATTGAAGTGTCCGCTACTTGCGTACGTGTACCAGTATTTGTTGGACATGGAGAAGCATTGACTATTGAATTCGAAAACAAGATCTCTGCTGATGAAGCACGAGAGATCTTAGCAGGAACTGACGGCCTAGTTGTAATGGACAGAAGAGAAGATGGCGGATATATGACTCCAGCCGAGTGCGTTGGTGATGATGCCACATTTGTATCCAGAATCAGAAAAGACCCATCTACTGATAACAGTCTTTCCATGTGGGTAGTGTCTGATAATGTAAGAAAAGGAGCTGCATTAAATACCGTACAAATCGCCGAGGAGTTGATAAAAAGTCACGGGCTATAAACATTAAAGGCAATAAGATCGCTAAAAAAATAGGATATTCTATATAAATCTTGTTTTTATATTAAAGAGTATTATTATGCCGATAATTTTTATTCAGAAAATATTTTTATAAAAAATTTAATGGAAAATTAATGTCTAATACAGATTCACAAACAAGAGTAAAGAGAGAGAGGCCAATATCTCCTCATCTTTCAGTTTACAAACCTCAATTAACATCTGTTATGTCTATATCCCATAGAATATCTGGTGCTTTTATTTTATTTGGTGCATTTGTGTTTGTACTACATTTATTATCCGTAGCTTCAGGGCCTGAATCTTGCAGATGCATATCAGCCTTCATAAGCAGCTCACTAGGTAAAATTGCATTGATCCTATGGTTAGCAGCTATGTATTATCATTTTTATAATGGCATTAGACATCTTTTCTGGGATCTTGGATATGGGCTTGATATTAAAAAAGCTAATAACTCAGGTATTTTTGTTATAATCAGTACGATAATTTCCGTATTGATCTCAATTGCAATTGCATAGGATATAAGAATCAAATGAAAAACTTAACATCCCCACTAAACAAAGCAAAAGGTCTTGGTTCAGCAAAAGAAGGGAGCGGTCATTGGATTGCTCAAAGAATATCTGCAATTGCTTTGATTCCTCTAATAATCTGGTTTTTATCTTCCCTAGCAAAAATTGCATCAGGCGGCTATATAGATACAACAATGTGGCTAACTAATCCAATCAATGCGGTTCTATGTATATTATTTATAATTGCTATGTTTTATCATGGAGCTTTAGGCATGCAAGTAATCATTGAAGATTATGTTACTTCAATCAGAAAGAAGTATTTAGCTATTATACTTCTGAAATTATTATGTTACGCAGCAATGGCTATAGGTACTTTCTGCGTACTTTCTATTTATTTTAAAGGATAATTTAACGTGACAAAAACATTCGATACCAAAGCGTATGAAATAGTAGATCATGAATATGACGTAGTGATAGTTGGAGCAGGTGGTGCTGGGCTTAGAGCTACTCTTGGAATGGCAGAGAAAGGACTTTCCACTGCTTGTATATCTAAAGTATTCCCAACAAGAAGCCATACGGTTGCTGCTCAGGGCGGAATTAGTGCAGCCTTAGGAAATATCTCAGAAGATGATTGGCGTTGGCACATGTATGACACAATTAAAGGTTCTGACTGGCTAGGTGACCAAGATGCCATCGAGTATATGTGTAAAAATGCACCTCAGGCAGTAATTGAACTTGAACATTATGGCGTTCCTTTTTCCAGAACAAAAGATGGAAAAATCTACCAAAGACCTTTTGGTGGAATGACTACACAATATGGAGAAGGCTCTCCAGCAGTAAGAACTTGTGCAGCAGCGGATAGAACTGGTCACTCAATATTACACACATTATACCAACAATCATTAAAACGTAAGGCTCAATTCTTTATTGAATATTTTGCTATCGATTTAATAATGGAAGATGGCGTTTGCCGTGGAGTTATGGCTTGGAACCTTGATGATGGTACTTTGCATCGCTTCAAGGCACATACAGTCGTAATGGCGACAGGTGGCTATGGTCGTGCATATTTTTCATGTACATCTGCTCATACTTGTACTGGAGATGGTGGCGGAATGACAGCAAGAGCTGGCTTACCTCTACAAGACATGGAGTTTGTACAATTCCATCCAACTGGTATTTATGGTGCTGGCTGCCTAATTACAGAAGGAGTTAGAGGCGAAGGTGGATTCCTGAAAAATGCTGAGGGTGAACGCTTTATGGAACGTTATGCTCCAAATGCAAAAGATCTAGCGTCTAGAGACGTCGTAAGTCGCTCTATGACAATCGAAATAAATGAAGGCAGAGGCGTAGGGCCAAATAAAGATCACGTATTTTTACATCTTGATCATCTTGATTCCAGCGTTATTGAAAAAAGACTTCCTGGTATTGCGGAAAGTGCAAGAATCTTTGCAGGTGTTGACGTAACTAAAGAACCTATACCTGTATTACCTACTGTGCATTATAATATGGGTGGTATTCCAACTAATTATCATGGTGAAGTAGTAACATTAGAAGGGAAAAACCCTGATGCAATCGTACCTGGACTTATGGCTATTGGTGAAGCAGCATGCGTTTCCGTTCATGGAGCTAATCGTCTAGGTTCAAACTCACTTCTTGACTTAGTAGTATTTGGTAGAGCAGCAGCAATTAAAGCAGCGGAGAATATAACTCCAAACAGCAGCCATAGAGAATTCAAAAATGCAAATGATGAAGAAATCATAGCAAGACTTGATAGAATTCGTTTCAACAAAGGTTCAAAACCTACAGCAGAAATCAGAAATGAAATGCAAGCAACTATGCAGAAACATGCTGCAGTATTCAGAACTGAGGAAACACTAGCTGAAGGTGTAGAAAAAATTGATGAGATATATTCTTCTAAAGGTGATATGTCCGTTAATGACAAAGGGCTTATATGGAACAGCGATCTAGTAGAAGCATTAGAACTGGAGAACCTACTTCCACAGGCATCTATCACCATGCATGGCGCTCATAACCGCAAGGAAAGCAGAGGCGCACATGCTAGAGAAGATTTCCCTGATCGAGATGATGCAAACTGGATGAAGCATACTATTGCTACATGTGATGATGATGGTAAAGTTTCTATTGATTACCGCCCTGTTCATATGGAAACATTAACAGATGAATGCGAAGTTGTTCCGCCGAAGAAAAGAGTTTACTAATTTATGTATTGTAAAACTCAAGAGAGAAAAATAACTAAAGATTTGGAGTCCAAATAATGGCTGAATTTAAATTACCAAAAAATTCTGTAATTGGAAAAGGTAAAACCTTCAAAGCTAAAGAAGGTGCTAAAAATATTAAAAAATTCCAAATATATCGTTGGGATCCAGAAGGTGAAGGCAATCCTGTATTAGATACTTTCGAGATTGATACTGATGAATGTGGCCCAATGGTACTGGATGCACTTATTAAAATCAAAAACGATATTGATAGCACCCTGACTTTTAGAAGATCTTGTAGAGAAGGGATTTGCGGAAGTTGCGCGATGAATATCGATGGAACAAATACTCTTGCTTGCACGAAAGCAATTGCTGAAATCAATCAAGATGTAAAAGTTACACCACTTCCACATATGGAAGTTATTAAAGACTTAGTTCCTGATCTAAATCATTTTTATGCTCAGTATGCATCTGTAGAACCTTGGATGAAGTCGGAATCTCCAGTTTCTCCTACGAAAGAAAGATTACAATCTCCTGAAGATAGAGATAAAATAACTGGACTTGATGAATGTATATTATGCGCTTGTTGCTCAACTGCATGCCCAAGCTACTGGTGGAATAGCGAAAAATATCTTGGACCATCTATACTTTTACAAGCATACCGTTGGATTATTGACAGTAGAGATGAAGCTACTGGCGAACGTTTGGATGATCTTGAAGATCCATTTAAATTATATCGCTGCCATACAATTATGAACTGTACGAATACTTGCCCTAAAGGTCTTAATCCTGCAAAAGCAATCGCGGAGATTAAAAATCTTATCGTGGAAAGACGAGCGTAATAATAGTTGTAGAATTAGTTCTTTAGTAGTGTCAACAATGGTTAGCTAGTATTTTACCGACTGAGCGGCATATGCAAGGTCAGGAATATACAACTAAACTATCATATAACCCTAACCTTCATATAGAAATTCAAATTCTGAATTATGCTAACTGAACATTGTAATGGCACTTATTTATCGAAACGGTTTCTATCATGGGGCTTAGAAAATGATAATTCCGGCCCTGTAGGAATAATTCCAGTTGGGTTAATTTGAGCATGACTTTTATAATAATGCTCTTTTATATGCACCATATTTACCGTATCTATTACATTAGGTATCTGATATAATTCCCTGATATAATTAGATAAATTACTGTAATCATCTATTTTTCTTATATTGCACTTAAAATGACCAACATACACAGGGTCAAATCTTAACAAAGTCGTAAATAATCTCCAATCAGCCTCAGTCAGAACGTCACCAACCAGATATCTTTGCTCACTTAAACGCTTTTCAATTACATCTAAAGCTACAAATAATTTATTCACTTCCTCATCATAAACTGACTGACTTGTAGAGAATCCAGCCTTATAAACGCCATTATTAATGTTCCCATAAACATAGTCATTAATCTCATCAATTTCTTGACGTAAATTTTTAGGGTAATAATCATCAGTATTTCCTGTTATATGATCGAAAGCACTATTAAGATTACGAATAATTTCTGATGATTCATTATTAACAATAGTTTTTTCTTTTTTATCCCAAATCACAGGAACAGTAACACGACCTGTATAATTTGGATTAGCAAGTGCATAGACTTCATGCATATATTTTTTGCCATTAACGGGGTCACCAGATTCACTAAGCTCCCAGCCATTTTCTCCCATATAAGCATTAACTACCGTGATAGGAAGGATTTCCTCAAGTCCCTTAAGCTTTCTAAATATAGCTACTCTATGCGCCCAAGGACATGCATGAGAAATATATAGATGATAACGATCAACTTCGGCTGGAAATCTTTCCGAACCAATTGAATCACGAAAAGATGATTCTTGTCTTACGAATTTACCACCTGTACTCTTTGTATCGTACCATTGGTCATGCCATTTGCCTTCAATTAATAATCCCATAATAAATATCCCATAATAAAAATTCTTTAATATATTTTAGATTTAATAATTTGTTTTTGTAAATTTTAGAAATTAGATTCCAAAAGCTATATACCCAATACAATTTATTTAATTTTCTGTTAAAACTAAAATTCCGTCTTATCTTCCATCCATTCTTCCTGATGTAATAAATAAATTATATGAGTTCCAACTCTATTCGGCTCAAGTTCTTTTTCAGTTACAAAAAAGCTACTACCAAACTCGAATGAATTATCGATTATACCCTTTGTTATCCACTCACTCTCATCCTCATGAGGAATGTCATTTACTTCTTTCAGGCGATAACTTGCAGGTTTCCCTGCCCTTGTAGCAATTGTCCACCCCCATTGACCAAAACTAGGTATATTCTGTTGATATCTCTCAACATTTTTAAACCCAGCCTCCTTCATCGTAACCCCTATAGTTAGAAATGTTTTCTTTGCATGATATGGAGAAGTCGACTGAATCGAAACTGCTCCATCAGCATTTAATAGCTCATATATTTTTTTATAGAACATTACTGAATATAATTTGTTTAAATTAGGGTGACTTGGGTCTGGCAAATCAACTATAATTGTATCGTATTTCTTTCTATCATTTATTAGTTTATCAATAGTGTTAAAGGCATCTCCATATATTATATTTAGCCTTTCATCTGATAAAGAACTCTTATTAAGGTCAAGAAGCGGCTTATTGATTATTTTATCAGCTTTATATTGCGGGTTTTTGAATATAGATATCATTTCTTCATCCAATTCCAACATAGTTACATTTTTTACATCCCATTTTAGAATATCACGTAATGCAAGCCCATCCCCTCCTCCAATAATTAAAATATCATCAGTTCTAGCAGAAGCCATCATGGGTGGATAAGTAAGCATTGAATGATATATCACCTCATCCTGACTGCTAAACTGAGTTCTACCATTTATATAAAGATTGAATATATTTTCCTCACCATTGTTGATAGATCTCTTAGTAACTACCAGATGCTGAAATTTTGTATTTTCATCAATTATGATTTTATCTTCATATAGCATTCCCTCCATTGTTTTCTGCCAATTACTACCATATAAAAATAGGAATATAAGAAAAACACCAAGCAATATATGTAATATTAGCAAAGCAAAAGCATGTCTGATTTTACTATAGAAAAAAATCAGGAATATAAAACCAACAACCAGGTTAGCTGCAGCAGTAATTGTTATGGATTTTTCTATAGGTGTAGAAAGCATATATATTACAAAAATTGCAGCTCCTGCACCTGCACCAATATAATCTGCTCCGTATATTGTACCAACATTATGCTTTAGGTTCTCACCATAAATTATTTCTCTAACTCTGGCGATAAAAGGTATTTCCATACCGATCATAAAGCCAATCATAAATCCAAATATATAAGGGGTTTTCTTAGCGAATTGATCTAAAAACTGGACAAGAGTTCCTCTTGGAATAAGATCACTAGACATATTATAATTTTCAGCAAGAATTCTTGGAAACTCATGTGCAAAAACAAAAGATCCTCCAATCATTAATAATGCCGTAGCACCAATAAGAGCGATAAGAATTTCTAACCATGCAAAGGCAGTAAATGGACATTTAACCAATTTAGCACAAAATGCCCCTAGCCCCATAGCAACGATCATTATGCCGATCATTGTGAATATAGCATGCTCCATAACCCCAAGTATACGACCCGTATAATGCGAAAGAAGATATTGATATATCAATCCACAACCAGCCAGAATAGCCATCAGAACTATTATAAGTATATCTTTAGATAAAATACCTAGCTTCAAAATCCAACCTTATTATTTCTATAATTCATTACTGGATTACCTACATAACCAGATTAATTATATCGATTATCTATTATAAATACAGACTATATTAATATCATTTTTGATACCAACATTAGTAACATATATAATATAATTACAAATCCAACTTTTTTAATCTTGATGCGTTTAATATCACGGATACTGAACTAAATGTCATAGCAGCACTGGCAATAATTGGGCTAAGTAAAATCCCAAAGAATGGATATAATATTCCTGCTGCGACTGGAATACCAATTGTATTATATATAAATGCAAGGAATAGATTTTGCCTGATATTATTCATAGTAGCTCTGCTCAAATGTCTAGCATTTACTATACCGACCAAGTCACCCTTTATTAAAGTTACCTCTGCACTTTCAATTGCAATATCAGCACCCGTTCCCATGGCGATTCCAACATCTGCCTGAGCAAGAGCAGGAGCATCATTGATACCATCACCAACCATTGCGACTTTGTACCCCTCCTCCTGCAAATGTTTTACTACATCACTTTTACGATCAGGCAGAACCCCAGCCTCAATTTCATCTATAGCGAGTTTACTCGCGATAGCTTTAGCCGTTTTTTCATTATCCCCTGTTAGCATTACAATGCGCAAACCTTCTTTTCTTAATGACCTCAGGGCATCTGCTGTGTTTTTCTTCAATGGATCAGAAACAGCTACAATTGCCTCAAATTCATTTTCAACAGCAATCAACATCACTGTTTCGCCTTTATCCCTAAGATCATTTGCCTGATGCAAAAGGGGTTTGGACTCATCACTATTTATAGAAATATTTAACTCATCAAACAGCTTTTCATTTCCCAACGCTATCTTCTGACCATTAACAATTCCATAAATACCTTTTCCAGTATATGATTTAAAATCTATCACATTATGCATATCGATATTCTTTTCTTCTGCTGCTTCAATTATTGCCTTAGCTAAAGGATGTTCACTCGATTTTTCCAAAGATGCAACTAGCCCCAGAACTTCATCTGACTTATTCTCATCTAAGACAATAAGAGAAGATAACTGCGGATGCCCCTCTGTTAATGTACCTGTTTTATCTACTACCAACACATCAATTTTTTCTATTAACTCTAGACTTTGAGCATTTTTAATTAATATTCCAGCCCTTGCACCCCTTCCTATTCCAACCATAATAGACATAGGAGTTGCCAACCCCACAGCGCATGGGCAAGCAATTATCAGCACTGCCACTGCATTAACTATAGCATAAGATATTGATGGAGATGGCCCGAATATAAACCAAATTATAGCTGTTATGATTGAAACAAGAATTACCACAGGAACAAAATATCCCGCAACAATATCCGCTATTTTTTGAATCGGGGCACGACTACGTTGAGCATCTACAACTAATTGTATTATCCTTGATAAAATGGTTTCGCCACCAATATGTGTAGCCTGCATAATAAAGCTACCAGTTTGGTTAAGAGTAGCACCAGTAACATTATCCCCTTGTTTTTTACTTACTGCGATTGATTCACCTGAAATCATTGATTCGTCTATGCTGCTTACCCCTTCCAATATGACACCGTCAACAGGAATAATTTCTCCAGGGCGAACACGTAGCCTATCACCAATTTGAACCTGATCTAGCTCCACATCCTCCTCTTTACCATCAGCTAAAATTACCCTTGCTGTTTTTGGAGATAGATCAAGCAAAGCCTTTATAGCAGTTCCTGTTTGAGAACGCGCACGAAGCTCTAATACTTGCCCAAGCAAAACCAATGTTACTATGGCTGATGCAGCTTCAAAATATACATCTACCATGCCATTTGCCATTTTCATTTCATCAGGGAATATATCAGGAAGTAAAGCCGCTATAACGCTATAGGAATAAGCAACAACTGTACCGATTGCTATCAGTGTAAACATATTCAAATTACGGCTTACAATTGACATATAGCCCTTTTTCAAGAAAGGCAAAGCACCCCAAAACATGACAGGAGTTGAAAGTACAAATTGTATCCATATTGACGATGAAGGGCTGATTATTTTTTCAAAGAGGTTGATAGGTAAATGGCGAGACATTGCTAGCAACAATACTGGTAAAGATAAAATCGCACACATCCAGAATCTTAGAAACATATTATCGAGTTCGCTAGTATCCTCCTCACCAAGCAGTATACCTTTTGGCTCTAACGCCATACCACATATAGGACAATCACCTGGACCTATTTGCTCTATTTCAGGGTCCATAGGACAAGTATATATAGTCCCCTCTGGAACATTATGCTCAACAGCTATTTTATTATGACTACAACATCCATTACTTATGTATTCATCTGGAGATTTCTTGAACTTAATCAAGCAACCAGAACTGCAAAAATAGTAATCTTTACTCTTAAAATTATAACGATAGTCCGTTTTATCAGGATCAACAATCATCCCGCATACTGGATCTTTAGTATTTTCGTTCATTAATTTTATCCATTGCTAACTATAATTTAATGTATTTTTTCTTTAAATAGCTTTTTGATTTCTTTGTTTTTTTGTCTTTTAATAGCATTTGTACCGGTGCAATCCTCTAGTCTAGGATCAGCTCCAAATTCTAATAACAATTCTGCTGCTTCAACTGATTTGACTGAAAAAATTGGAGTCCATCCATCTACATCTTCTGCATTAGCATTAGAACCAGCATCTAAAAGCATTTTAATAGATTCAACATTATCCATATACACTGATTTATGAAGTGCTATTGCACCTGTACTAGTGACATTAGGGTCTGCACCTAAATCAAGAAGCTCTTTCAAGAAACAAGTATCTTCCATTTCAACTGCGTACATAAGCAAGTTATAACCCTCACCGTTTATCCTATTTATATTAGCACCATACTTTTGTAAAATCTTAACAGTTTCAATATTCATCGCCATATCAATAGCTTGTGACTGCACCCAATCTTCTTCTTGTACATCCAAACCTTCGCCTATTAAGATTTCTACACATTTTGATGCACCAAGCTCAGAAGCCTTCATTAGATAGTTTTGATTATTTTCGTCTGAATAAAAAATATCAGCGCTTTGCGAAATAAGAAATTTCAACATTTCAGATTGATCATTCTTTATTGCATAATATACAATATTCTCTTCACACCATCCCTTTTCATTGATGTTTGAACCATGCTCCAATAGTAATTTAACTTTTTCTATATCACCAATTTGTACAGCAAAAAAAAGAGGAGTCCTTTGCCAATATCTATCTCGAACAGTTAAGGAAGCCCCAGATTCAACTAATTTTCTGCACTCATCAATAGACTTAAAAACTATCGCATATACTAATTCAGACCAACACAAAAAATCAGCTTTACTCCCAGCTTCCAGTAATATTTTTACAGACTCAAAATCTCCTTTATTTGAACAAATACTTACAGGAGTTTCCCTATGGCTTGTTTCGTAGTTAGGATTAGCTCCAGACTCAAGCAAAAATATAATCATGTCCTTGCCTGCTTTGTAGCTATATGCTGCCATTAACAGTAGCTTACCAAGATATTTTGTCTTTAAATTATTATCTTTTAGAGATTGCTTTACTTCCTCTATTTTATTTTGAGAAACAAGGCTTTCAATTTTCTGTATATCAGTCATAAATATCTCAATTACCTCTTAATTTTTTCTTTTTGTATAATTTCTCTAATACTATCTTTAGATAAGCTCCATTCATTTAATATTTCATCAATTATTTCTTCTTTTAAGCAGGTGATAGCAACTTCCCTTACTGCCTGCCACTCATCATTATTATTATCATGGTAATGATCTTCATGAGGTGTGCCTTCACTACATTTTTTACATAGATAGCGAACACTCTTTGTCCAATCTTCAATTTCAATATTTGTATATTTATAAGCAATTTTCTCCAACTCTGTATAATCTGATATACCATTCGTTGATATAGTTATTTTATAAGTTTTATAATCTGATTTTTTCCACATTTCTAATTCATCAAATACATCATATGTTTTTCCTTCATATATACGTTCTCCGTTTGGAGCACCATCATGTAATATAATATCATCATAATCATTAATAGAGTCTGCCAAAGGGATATTTCTTATAGCTGCTCTTGCTGGATCAATTCGTCTACACCAAACTACTTCAGAATTTTTTAACCTTATCGGAGTCATCCCGAAATCCATTTCAATTTCCCCTTCTCCATCATTTAAATCAATTCCGTAATCCTTCCATGCCTGCCTTGCGTATTTCCAATCCTTGAGACCAGTAGCTGCAATACCTAAATTCCAACAAGCAGCTTCATCTTCTGGATCTAAATTATGAGATTGTAAATTTGCTTCAAAGGATTCCTGCCATTTATTTTGATATTTATATAACAAACCAAGATTATACCACGTATCTGCACGTGTATTATCAAACTCTAACGATTTTTTATATAATTTCTCTGCTGTTATATCATCATTAGCCTTTTTTGCTTTATCAAATAATTTTGCAGCTTTTCTTTTATTGATGTTTAGCATTTAACAAGTTACCTAAATTTTATTAATCTATTGCAGAGTTAACATATAGTAAACAAAATTAATGCTTGTGATTACCATGCTTATCATCAGATTCATCTTTATTTCCTACCTCTGATGCAGCAACAGGACTACCACCAACCAATTTCATGCAAAGACCTTTTGGAACTTTTACCCATTCATTTTTATCACTATCAACTTTAGACATTCCAGAACAAGCATGTTTTCTAACTTTACTAACGCAATCATTCTTACCGGCTTTTGAAACTCCATAACATTTCTCAAATCCCTTTTTTAGATTTGGGTTCATAGCTGATGAATACGATCCCACTTGTGACAATGATGCCGCCAAAATACCAGCAGCAGTTAAAAATTTTGTTCTATTATTCATGAAATCCATCCTAGTTTAATTTCAAAATTTATATTTATTGTTCATACTAATTTAATACGTGGGAAAAATTAAAACCCCTTAACTATTTCTCTATTTTTCTGCCTTCCCACAAATAATATATAACTGGAATAACAATCAAGGTAAGGATCGTAGTTGTTATCATACCACCAAGCATGGGCAAAGCTATACGACGCATAACATCTGCTCCAAGACCATCAGTAAGAAAAATTGGCATTAAACCAGCCATAATAACAGCAACTGTCATTAGCTTAGGGCGCACTCTAAGAACAGCACCACTCATAACTGACTCCCGCAAATCTTTTAATGTTTTTGGAGAATTCATACGGACTTGCTGGTCTAGATAAATAAGCATTACAACTGCTGTTTCAGCCGCTATACCTCCAAGAGCAATAAATCCAACACCAACAGCTACAGAGAAATTATACCCAGCAAAATATAATAGCCATACGCCACCAATTAGACCAAATGGCAAAGAAAGCATAACCATTAATGTGCGGTCTATATTTCCGAAATGAAGCATTAGAAGCATGAATATAATCAGAATAGCAGAAGGTACTGCAATACGCATTCTAGCTTCAGCCTCAAGCATTTGTTCAAACTGACCTGACCAACTAATCGAGTAACCAGCAGGAAGCTTATGCTAAAAAGCAGTTGGTACATTACAAAGCACTGGAGGAGTTTTTTAAAGGAAAGCTGGAATCTGGTAACGGTGTATATTGGCGTTTCTCACAGGTCGATGTGGAACGCTCTCTGGTTGAAAGTAAGCTCAATGATCTGGTGGCAGAGCGTGATGACATCGAAGCTGAGCTAGTGCGTTTAGTTGGAGAAGTTCCTGATATTCCATTGCCAAATATTCCAAATATTAACTGGAATGGCTCGGAGGATGCTCTGTATCCACTACGCATTGCCAGCGAAGATATTGCTATTGCCTCTAAAGATGTTGATTATGCCGATGCTGCCTTTGGCCCTAATTATGGCGTTAATGCTCTTTATAAACAGCGTGAAGATGGCCAGAATTTCCGTGGTGATGATTGGTTTTCAGCTCAGGTTACCATTTCAATCCCTCTTTGGTATAGCTCAAACCAAGCACCAAAGCTACGTGCTGCTGAAGCAGGAAAACGTAGTACTGAGAATGCTTACAGCGATGCAATACGCATGTAGAAGCGTAGCCTTAAAGCACTTTCCTCAAAGCGCGATGCAGCGCTCAAGAATGTGATGGTGTTTGTCGAGAGAGATAAGTCTTTGGAAGAAATGGTTGCCGCAGCCGAGCGTAATTATGAAGCAGGTGAATCAGATCTCGATACAGTGCTTGATGCCCAGATTAACCAGCTCACCATCAAATCACAACTGGCAGAGCAACGTGCAAGGCACCTAACGCTTATGGCTGAGTTTAACAGCCACATCATCGGAGAAAGAGAATGAAAAATATATACAATTTGGCTGCAATATTATTACTGTTATTTACATTCACCGTCAGTCCTGCATTTGCTGAGGTCGAGGTTTACACCTGTCCGATGCATCCGCATATAGTATCTGAAACCGAAGGTACATGTCCAATTTGCGGCATGGATTTGGTAGCATTAGAAAATGATGAAGAAGATGTTGAAGAAATAAGCACCAGTACAGGTGAAAAGAAAATCCTATATTGGGTAGCACCTATGGACCCAAACTATAAAATGGATAAACCCGGAAAATCTCCCATGGGGATGGATTTAGTACCCGTTTATGACGATGGTGGTAGCGAAGATGATGGAGAAGGTCGTGTGACTGTTCGCATTAATTCTCAAACTATCCAAAATATTGGAGTTCGCACAGAAAAAGCAGTGATGGCGGATTTTGGCAATGAAATCAGAAGTTATGGGCTGGTCACTGAAAATATCCGCATGCAACAGGATATATCCAGCCGTGTTGGTGGTTGGGTTGAGGTACTTGAGGTAACCGCTGTTGGTGATGAAGTAAAGAAAGATGGCTTACTGTTTACTATGTATAGTCCTGAGCTAGTGTCTGCTCAACAGGATTATATTGCGGCATTGGCTACAGGAGCTACAGGTCGCGTTAATTCATCGGCGAAACGCTTAGAATCACTAGGTGTACAAAAGAAAGTTCTTACTGACTTAAAAAAGAGTCGCAAGAAGTTGCAAAATATGCCGTTTTATGCACAAGCAAATGGCATCATTAGTAAGCTCAATATTAAAAAAGGTACTTTTGTTAAATCGGGCATGCAGATTGCTGAAATTCAGGATTATTCGAGCGTATGGATCAATGTCAGTGTAGCCGAAAAAGACCTGCAGTTTCTAAACAAAGGTAGCAAGGCGGAGGTGACTTTCCCGAATCTGGGTGGCTTTAAACGCATTGGCAATATTGATTATATCTATCCAACCATTGATGCTGGCAGTCGTACTGGTCAGGTGCGTGTGGTGCTTGATAACCTCGATGGCAACCTCAAACCCGGTGCATATGCCGATGTTGAGTTTGAAACTAATATTGAAAAACGCCTGTCTATTGCAAATGAATCTATTCTGAAAAGTTCTTCTGGGGACTTTGTAGTCATCGCTAAAGGCAAAGGGCGTTTCCAGCCGAAGAAGATTGAGGCAGGAATCAGTAATAAAGATGTTACAGAAATAATTTCAGGCATTAATGCTGGTGACGATGTAGTAGTTAGCAGCCAATTCATGATTGATTCTGAAAGCAGTTTACGTGAGGCATTTCGAAAAATGAAGAAACCTGCAAAGGCTAAACCAGCAACAACTGGAGATAGTCATGCAGGAAAATAATCAAGATACCCACTTAGCACATGACCCAACAAAATCTTTTGTAGCAAAAATTATCGGTTGGTCGGTTGATAACCAGTTGCTCGTAATGATGTCTATGCTAGCACTGATTGTAGCTGGCTGGATTGCAATTCAAAACACCTCGCTTGATGCTATTCCTGACTTATCAGATACGCAGGTTATTATCCGCACTGACTTCCCTGGGCAATCCCCACAAATTGTTGAGGATTTGGTGACGTATCCGCTTTCTACTACCATGCTTGGTTTACCTAAAACTAAGGATGTGCGAGGGTTTTCCATGTTTGGTACATCATTTGTTTATATTATTTTTGAAGATAATGTTGATCAATACTGGGCGCGTAGCCGTGTCATTGAGGCGCTGTCTAAAATTCAAGGAGATCTACCAACAAATGCCACGCCGCAGATTGGTCCTGATGCTACGGGTGTTGGCTGGGTATATCAATATGCGTTGGTGGATAGGTCTGACAAGCATGATCTTGCCTACTTACGCACCTTGCAAGATTGGTTCCTGAAGTTTGAACTAGCGACAGTCGATGGCGTATCAGAAGTTGCCTCTGTTGGTGGCTTTGTTAAAGAATATCAAGTGCTGGTCGATCCTAACCGTCTGCGTGCCTATGATGTGCCATTGCATCGTATTCAAGCAGCCGTAAAAGCAGCAAGTCAGGAAGTCGGCGGGCGTGTGATGGAAAAAAGTGAGATGGAGCTAATGATTCGCTCCAAAGGTTATATCACCAACATTGATGAGCTAAAAAAAGTCGTAGTATATGCCAAAAGTGGAACACCTGTGTTACTCTCCGATGTGGCGCGTGTGATCGAAGGACCAGAACTGCGAAGAGGTGTAGTCGAGCTTAACGGCGAAGGTGAAGTCGTTGGCGGCGTAGTTGTTATGCGCTCCGGAGAAAATGCTTTAAGCGTCATTGAAGGTGTAAAGAAAAAACTCGAAGAATTGAAACATGGTTTACCAGAGGGTGTGGAGATAGTTACCGTCTATGATCGTGCCCCCCTGATTGAAGGTGCAGTTGATTATCTCACCACCAAGCTGATCGAAGAAGGTATTGTAGTTGCACTTGTTTGCCTGATTTTCCTACTGCATGTACGCTCGGCATTTGTGGCGATTATAACATTGCCACTTGGTGTGATGGCTGCCTTTATGGTGATGTCCGCCCAAGGAATTACGGCTAACATTATGTCCCTTGGCGGAATTGCCATTGCCATTGGTGCGATGGTCGATGCCTCGGTGGTGATGGTGGAAAATGCCCATCGTAAACTTTCAGAGATGGCAAAAGATGCTCCATGGCCAGAGAAAAAAGCAGCAATATTGCAATCTACAAAAGAAGTTGGTCCTGGTCTATTTTTCTCACTGCTAATTATTACTGTATCTTTCATGCCAGTATTTGCACTAACAGGGCAATCTTACCGTCTGTTTTCACCGTTAGCATTTACAAAAACCTATTCTATGGCGTTTGCGGCGATTCTCTCAATCACCATCGTGCCGGTGCTGATGTTGTGGCTGATTCGTGGAAATATTAGACGTGAGGATGAAAACCCGATCAATCGTTTCTTTGTTAAAATATACAAACCATTGCTACAAAAAGCATTGAACCGTAAATGGCTGACACTAGCTCTGGCTGGTGTGTTAATGGTGAGTATGGCTATTCCTATATGGCGTACTGGTTCAGAGTTTATGCCTGCACTCTATGAAGGTGAGCTGCTCTATATGCCGACCACTTTGCCTGGTATTTCTATCACTAAGGCGAAAGATGTTCTGGCACAAACCAACCGCCTTATTAAAACTATTCCAGAAGTGGAAATGGTGTTTGGTAAGGTTGGTCGTGCAGATACAGCAACTGACCCTGCGCCAATTTCAATGATTGAAAGTTGGATACGCCTTAAACCAAAAGAGCAATGGCGTGAGGGTTTAACAGTCAAAGATTTGATCAAAGATTTGGACAAACGGGTGAAACTTCCGGGCTTGGTTAATAGCTTTGGTTACCCAATTAAAATTCGTATGGATATGGTTTCTACTGGTATCCGCACACCTGTTGGCATTAAAATTTCGGGCAATGATTTAGAAGAAATCAGCCGTATTGCACTGGATGTGGAAACAGCAGTTAAAGATGTTCCTGGAACACGCTCGGCATTTGCTGATCGTGTAATTGGAGGTAAATATCTTGAAATAACGCCTGACCGTGATGAACTGGCACGACAAAATATTGACCTTGGTATGTTCCAGCTGGCGATTAAAACCGCTCTTGGTGGCATGAAAATATCTGAGTCGGTGCAAGGTCGTGAGCGTTATAATATTATGCTGCGTTATGAGCGTCGCCATCGTGAGAAACCAGAAGACTTAGCCAATATACTTATCCCTACGCCGCCCAATGCCAATGGAAAAATTCAACATATTCCTCTAGGTGAATTAGCGACCATTGAATTCACCGAAGGCCCACCGATGATTAAATCTGAAAATGCACGGCTCACTGGCTGGGTGTTTGTGGATATTGCTGATCGTGATATTGGTGGTTACGTTAATGAAGCTCAGGGAATCGTTGCAGATAAAGTCAATCTACCAGCTGGATATTCAATAACATGGTCAGGGCAATTTGAGCAAATGATTGAGGCCGAAGAGCGTATGCGGATTGCTATTCCATCGGCTATCCTAATTATATTTATGCTGCTGATGTTGCATTTTGGCAGGTTGGATCGCACATTAATGGTGATGCTATCCTTACCTTTCGGTTTAATCGGTGGTGTATGGGCGCTTTATTTTGCAGGCTATAATTTCTCCGTTGCTGTAAGTGTTGGCTTTATTGCACTGGGCGGAATTGCTGTCGAAACTGCCGTTGTGATGCTGATCTATATTGACCAGCAAGTACGCAACCATCCGCCGACTAACCTCAAGGAATTATACGATGCGATTATGCATGGTGCAGTGCTACGTGTGCGCCCAAAATTAATGACAGTATCAGTAATTATGGCAGGTCTTGCACCGATATTTATCACTGATGGGCTAGGATCAGATGTGATGCGCCGCATAGCACTCCCCATGCTCGGCGGTATGGTAACAACCACCATCCTCACCCTGATAGTCATTCCTGCTATCTATTATATTTGGGAAGGACGGCATTACTTGAAAAAAGTTTGAGGGATAATGTATTTTGATGCGTAATAGACTAACAATGACAATTAAAGAGAGGCTTACTATGAAAAAAATACTGTTATCACTTGTTGTTACATTTCTAATGGTATCAACAGCTAAAGCCGAAGAATATACGGTAAAGATGATCTCAGATTGGGATAACGGAAAATATTATTTTGAACCCAAAGAGCTAACTATTAAATCTGGCGATACGGTCACATGGCTTAATGTCACCGAAGATATGCACAATGCCGTATCCGACAGCGTGCCCAAGGGAGCTGAAAACTTTGAAAGCCCAATACTAGAAGAAGTTAATCAGAAATGGTCATACATCTTTAAAGATTCTGGGACCTATAGCTATCATTGCCACCCACATGCGGCGATGGGAATGCGTGGCAGCATCATTGTGGATCGTCCCTCTAAACTGGATGAGATAGAAAAAAGTACAGATGGGCACGATCACAATCATTAATTTATTTAACCAAAGGAGACTATTATGAGTAAAAAAACAAAATTTCTAACAGCAGCTGGTGTTATAGCAGCAGCGTTATCGCAGTTGCCAAATGATGCAGAGGCAATGAATCCGAATCTTAAAGCCGGATTTGAGAAATGCTATGGCGTTTCTAAGGCTGGCAAAAATGATTGTGCAAGCAAGGCAGAAAAACATGGCTGTGCTGGAATAGCTAAAAAAGATAATAACCCTAATGAGTGGGTAAAAGTTCCAGAAGGCCTATGTGATAAACTTGTGGGTGGATCTACTATTGCCGCATCAGATGCGGGGAATAAGGGTGAAGCAGATGACGGTCACGGTGATCATAAGCATTAATTCTAACCAAGGAGAAAGTTAATGAAAACGATATTAAAAGCATTTTTAATTCTGGTCGCAACTGCCCTACCAATAGGTGCATTTGCAAATTCGGATAATGTAAGCGCTTTGAAAAGAGTTGAAGCACAATATGTCTGCATGGTGAACAATACACTTTTTAATAAAACGCAGATACCAACAGTTGTAGAAGGTAAAACATATTACGGTTGCTGTTCTATGTGTAAGGCAAAACTTGAGAGAAGCATCGCTTTACGTATGGCGATTGACCCAATTAGCAAGAATAAAGTTGATAAAGCCACCGCCATCATTGGTGCACAGGCAGATGGAGTGGTGCATTATTTTGAGAATGAAGATAATTTCAAAAAATACAACGGCAGTGAGCATGCAGATTCCAAACATGATGCCAAACAATGTATGGAAGGCGAGGACTGCCCAATGCATGAGGGCATGAAACATCCCGGCAAAGATAGCGGTATGAAAGGCATGATATATAACAAGAACGATGATCATAGTGATCACCAACACTAAACAAGGAGGCTGTTATGCAACATGATCATGAACATTACCACAAGCCAGAAAATGAGGTCAGTTTCTGGAAAACACCGGGTGGTATAACCCTGATCTTCTTTCTCGTAGTTGGCGGTTA